>Ga0302123_10000011_pt1 | contig 139017 bp, 99 predicted proteins | sample CB21_321_MG_FD_203109 | JGI IMG/M metagenome (GOLD analysis project Ga0302123, IMG submission 203109) | Marine microbial communities from Western Arctic Ocean, Canada - CB21_32.1 | ecosystem: Environmental > Aquatic > Marine > Oceanic | place: Canada: Western Arctic Ocean | collected 2017-09-28 | reverse complement strand
GCCGCTTTCTCCAAGACCACTTCAACTCACGGCAAAAGCCGAAGAACTCCAACTCACAACTCCCACGTGTTGTCGCCTCAGAGAGATCACACCCGTTCCCGCAGCCGATACGGTCGTCGCTTCGGCAACTTTTCTCGTCTGTGGGGTTGCAGGTCGAAACCTTCGAAACTGCCAAAAAACAAGGACAGGTATTGTTAGGAACTGTATGGCAGGAAACCTCCGGCGGCATCGTGCACTTCCGCGGATGAAACAGCTGTGCCGACCAGCCCAGCAGACGCAGATAGCTCGCCCGATTCACCTGCGTCGAGATTTCCGCCCGCTCACCGCCGCGTTCCCGGCGATCCTCGATCGGAGCCAGCCAGAACGATTCGTCCACCAGATTCTGATCCACACGCGTGCGATCGGCTGGCTGGTCCGCGACGTCAGCCAGCACACCCCGAGCCCGACAGTCATTGACACACGCCTTGACCGACGTATGCGTTTGTTGTGGCGACTTGTGCCGAGACTCCGCTCAGGCGAGTGGCAGGTGGTGGATTCGGATTCCACGGTCCGTCACGCTCACGGCCGCCCCGGATTCGAGGTCGGACTCTGCGGACGCGACGACCTGCTGAAGAACGTCTGTGACCGCGTCACCCTTCAGGCCTTCGATTCGTATGCGGATTACCGAAGGGTGCCGGGCGTCTGCTGCGGCAAGAATTGAGTGAATGTCGGAGTCAAGAGTCACGACGACGGCATCACGTTTCACCGCCTCGTCAATGATCTCCTGGTCCGTCGCCGTGGCCATTCCAAGTTCGCCGACATGGACCGCAGTGATACCGTGGTCCGCCAGTCTCGCGACGGTTGTGCGGGGCAATCCCTGGTCGAGAAGAAACCTGATCATTTCAGTGTTAACTCGACGAGCCGGTCATCAAGGCTGGCGGCTACGAATGCGAGTGCCTGACTCAGGTCTTCCTCTTCCAGTTCCGGATACTCGGCGAACAGCTCCTCGCGGTCCGGGTAAGCGGACATTGCCTCGAGCACTCGCCGAACAGTCAGTCGCATCCCACGAATGCAGGGTTGACCGTTCATGACTTCTAGATCCCTGGTAATTCGATCAAGCGTCATTCGAAGTCCTCTAGCATTGCAGGCCGGTATTGAACGATTCCAGCAGTCGACTGCTCAGCGCCAGTGTAACACGCCGCCACGTTTCACTCATCAACCAGACTGACGACGACACCTGGGAAGCGCGCAGCAGAAAACCGACGTCGGGAACTCATTTCCTCGACGTCGGTTTTTTGTCTGGTAGTCAGCTCACGAACGACTTAGCTATTCGCGGTGTTGGCGGCTCGGAGCCGTGCCGACAGTCGGGACTTGGTTCGTGATGCTTTATTACGATGAATCAGGTTCTTCGCTGCGGACTGATCAAGTCGCTTTGTGACCTGTCGGAACAACTGTTCGCGATCGTCCGGGGATGCGTCAGCATTCTCTAATGCCGCCTGAAACTTCCTGACCAGCGTGCGCAGAGCAGATCGCTCCGACCGGTTACGCAGGCGGATTTTGTCGCTCTGACGGAGAGCCTTCTTAGCATTTTGTCTGTGTGGCATGGCGAATCTGAATTCCGAATCCTGATGAAAGTCCCGCCCCACGGCGGTCCTGCGGGCCGAGGAGTCTAGCCAGAACCCCGCCGAGTTGCCACCAAACAATGTGGCTGCAAGGTCGCGTCGTCATTCCGGTCGGCAGGTCGAGCCGTCCATTCTGTCGCGTCAGGCTCCCGGGGCAGAACATGGCCTGGCGGGCAACAGGAAACTGCGTCACATGCGGCAGATTCTGAAACTGGCTCGAAACTTGAGTATCTGCACGTGCGGAAGGTACCGATTTCGTCAGACTGGAGAGTAAAGTGACGCGACGATTCTCCCAGACGAGCAACCAGTGAGGCTTCCTCTGACCACAAATGTCCCCGAGCACTGGAACCGGGCGACCGGTCCATCGAACTGGTTCGAGCTTTCGCATCCGCCTGGGTGGGAAAGTGAGATCGACGGGACGATTCTGCATCTGACGTCGTCCGACGGGGTCAACACACTGACACTTCACTGCATCTGGTTCGAGGATGGTCCGGCACAACTCGACGCGGACAATCTTTCGCTCAAGGAGATCTTTCCGGTCCGGCGAAACGTCACGCAGGTCGAACCACTCGAAATCGCGTACGAGAATATCGGGCTGCATGGCGAGGCGGTGCTTGGCCCGGAGACGCCGTGGTGGAAGCGGGCCGTAACCCGCAATGAATGGCGACACTGGCGCGTCCGCGCGATCCGAAGCGACTCGCTGTGTGTCCTGGCGATTTCGCTGCAGGCTCCGGATTTTGATCCGGAAGCCGACACACTCATCCGCATCATGCTGGAATCGTTGCAGTTTGCAGTGCCGCTGGCCGACCCACCGTCGCTGTTCGCGGATCATGTGCTGGCCGTCGCGCAGGCGCGTTTTCCCGACCACGATGTGCAGCTCGATGAGCGTCTGCAACTGCGGCTGGGTGAGTCGATCGTCAACCTCCTGAATCTGTACCGGACCTACGTAACTTCGCCGAACCAGTTTGACGAGATCGTCGAGTCAGCCTTGAACACACTTCTGGAAGTGCAGAACTGGAGCCCGTCCCGACTGAACCCGCAACTGCATGAGGTGCATGGTCGCATCATGCCGATGTTGTACCCGGAATCGGTCTGGCAGGATCACTTTTCCGACTTCGCAGCTCAGCCCTGGGTGGCGGGCCTGGTGATCATGTATGTGGTCGATGAGAGCGAGTCGTACTGGTATATCCGCAGCGATCTGTTGGAGCAGTGGTCGGTCTCGATTGAAGAACTTCACGAATTGTCACTGCAGAATCTCGACGGGTACTTCGAAGAGAACTCCATGGAATTCATGCTGACGGGAGATCCAGAGGGCCCGCGTCTGCTGCTGCCTCATCGGGCCGATACGTACAACACGGCGCGTCTGCTGAGCGGGTCGTTCCACTCGTCAGTGCAGGACATTCTGGGTCGCGAGTTTGTGGTGGGTGTTCCGAACCGCGACTTTTTTGTTGCCGTCAGTATGCACTCGGACGACATGATCGATGAGATACGCCAAAAAGTGGCCGCCGACTTTGACCGGATGGACCATCCCCTGTGCAATCGGCTGCTGCTGGTCAGCTCGGACGGGGTCAGCGAGTACCCGTCGGAAGTGTTGTGAAGTGAAGCAGACCGGGGCTCAAATGCGGGCCGCCTGCTGTGAGTTGTACTGCCACCAGGCGTTGACTACGCTCGCTGAACGACTTCATTTCGAGCGTACGCGGCATTGATTTTCCCGCCTGCTGGTTCGATTGAACCTCCCTCCCTCCCGCCGTCCAATCCGCGGAGATTCCGTATGACCGCTGCGACGCCCGCCGTTAGTGTCGATCGTGAACGCCAGATGCTTGAAGACGCCAACGCACAGGGCGGCGGCGCCAAACTGATGGCGTGGGTCAAGCTGTCCGGTCCGGGATGGTTGCAGTCCGCCATCACGCTCGGTGGTGGTTCGCTGGCTGGCAGCCTGTTCCTGGGCATGATCGGTGGATACAGCCTGCTATGGCTGCAGCTTCTGGCGATGGCATTCGGCGTCGTCATGCTGGGAGCGATTGGCTATGTCACGCTGTCCACGGGCGAGCGACCGTTCGGACTGATTAATCGACACGTCAATCCGGTGCTCGGCTGGGGATGGGCACTCGCAACGCTGGCGGCAAACATCGTGTGGTGTCTGCCTCAATTCAGCCTGGCCAATGCGGCCGTGACACAGAACCTTGCCCCCGGACTTGCCGATTCAACGGGGATCGTCTGCTTCGTCATTCTGGCCATCGCCGTACTGATCACGATGGTTTACGACAGTGGCGGGAAGGGTCTGAAAGTCTACGAGAACACTCTGCGCATTGTCGTCGCGTTGATTGTGCTCAGCTTTTTCGGCGTCGTGGTCAAGCTGTTTGCCAATGGCAATGTCTCGATTGGACAGATCGCCGGTGGGTTCATTCCCGACATCAGTATGCTCAGTCAGCCGGCCGCAGCATTCGAATCGACTCTGGCAGCGACCGGAGCGTTTCGTGATTACTGGACGAACTACATTGTCAGCATGCAGCGCGACGTGATGATTACCGCGGCCGCGACGGCTGTGGGCATCAATATGACGTTCCTGTTCCCGTACTCGCTGCTGAAGAAGGGTTGGGGTCGGTCCTTCCGAGGACTGTCGATCTTTGACCTGTCAACGGGCATGGCGATTCCCTTTGTCCTGGCGACGGGATGTGTTGTGATCGCTTCGGCGGATCGGTTTCACGCGACGCCGGCGCCTGGCCTGCTTGGTGAACGCGACGTGAATGGAGCCATCGTCCAGCCTGACCCGACGCTCAAAGGACGCTACATCGACCTGCTGGCGGCGGCCATCACAGTGGAGACGCCTGATGCCCTGGATGGCCTGGTTGATGACGCGCGGACGGCAAGAGTCGAAGAACTGGCCGCGAGCATGCCGGAAGGCAACCGGCGGATCGCGGCCATGCTCGTCAAACGCGATGCCAAACATCTGTCGGCATCGCTGGCAACTTTGATCGGTGATGACTTTGCGAACTATGTCTTCGGATTCGGGGTGCTGGCGATGGCCTTGTCGACGATCACCATCCTGATGCTGATCTCGGGCTTTACGTTCTGTGAAGTGTTTGGGCTGCCCCAGGGCGGCGTGTACCACCGAATCGGATGTCTGTTGCCGGCAATCGGTGTGCTCGGTCCGTTTGTCTGGAGGGGTAAGGTGGCATTCTGGCTCGCTGTCCCGACCAGCATCTTCGGCATGACGCTGTTGCCGATCGCCTACTTCACGTTCCTGTTGCTGATGAATAATCGAGCCGTGCTGGGCGATGATCTGCCAAAAGGCAATCAGCGTGTCATCTGGAACGTACTGATGGGCATTGCCTGTGCGCTGGCCACTATCGGTGCCGGCTGGGCGATCTGGTCGAAGGTCGCGTGGATTGGCGTCGGGCTCGTGGTGGCCTTTGTTGGACTGGCAGGAATTGCCCATTTGATGCGCCCGCCGTCCACAAGCGTCCCACGGGCGACGGCCGTTGATTAACCGCCCACGCGATATTGCCACGACCAGCCGAATCTGTGTGGTTCTGAAACTGTGGAACACGAGAATTCGAACCTTCCGCCACCTGCCGACGCTCGATTCCGCTGCTATCAGCGACCGCGGTGGTGGGTCATCGGAATGTCCGCGTTGCTCGCGATCGCCGTAACAACCAGCGTTGTGCCGCGATTGCTGCTCGTCCAGCGAACAACGCGGGACGTCGTGTCACTGGGCGGCAGACTGACTGTCAATCAGCAACGTTTTTCACTTCTCGACCGAATGACCGGCTGGGGCGATGCCGTTCATGTTGAACTGGAAGGCTCACGGACCAGGGATCAGGACGTCGAACGGCTGGTCGAGTCGTTGTCTCAACTTGGGAGCGTCAAGTACCTCAATCTGTCTGGGACTGGAGTAACGGATGGGTGCCTGCCATCCGTGGCGGAATTGACCGGGTTGTCATCTCTGCAACTGGCCAATACACGGGTCAGGGGTCACGGATTCGAACGTCTGCAGGCACTGAAACTGCTACACGAAGTCAACCTGGACGGTACTTTGATTGACGATGCTGGTGTCGCCAGTCTTGCTCGAATTCCGAACCTCACGACGCTCAACATTGACAACACGAATGTCACCAATGAGGGCGTCATGCACTTGAGCCGGCTTAGCGGTTTGGAGACCCTCAGCGCTGCCAACACAGGACTCACGGAGTCTGGCGTGTTACAGCTCGTTGAGTCGCATCCGGAACTTGCCATCTTTGACGACTGACAAGTCATGTTTGATCTGATCGTGTCTGGTCCCGAACCAGGCCAGCACTTGCGGCAATCTCTCGACGACGGCAATGCGATTGTTGCCGGTCGCGAAGACGGTGTGGATGTCTGCATCGACTGGGAATCGCGGCTGTCGCGGCAGCACGTGCGAATCACGAGCAACGGCGATGACGTGCAGGTCGAGAAGCTGGAGGCGGCCACCAATCCCGTTTTTCATGCTGGCAGTCCGGCGGATCAGTTTCTGGTGACGGGCGGCGACAGTTTCGTGATTGGCTCAACGGTCTTCAGGATCGTGAGCCGCAGTACTCAGGACTCGCCACAGCACGATGGCGTGCTCGAAGAATTCCGCTACGAATCCGGTCAGTTGCAGCACATCCAGTTCAGTGATGCCGACAAACGCATCGAAGTGCTCACGCATCTTCCTCAAGTCATTTCCGACACCGGCACGGAAGCTGATTTCTATCTGCGGATCGCCCAACTGCTGCTGGCCGGAATTCCCCAGGCCGAGGCGGTGGCCATCGTCACACTCGACGGTGACGGCATCGGCGTGCTGCATTGGGATCGCCGCAACGAAACTCAAGGCGCCGTCCGCCCCAGCACTCGGCTGGTCCGCGAAGCCGTTCGTGCGGAAGGACGCAGTGTGCTGCACGTGTGGGAACCGGACCGTGAGAATCCGCAATACACGGCGACCGCCGGCTTCAACTGGGCATTCTGTGTACCAGTGTCCTTCGTCGGGGAACGCTGCGGACTTTATGTGGCCGGTCAACTCGATCCAGCCAATGTCAGTGACGCGGCGGCTGGTCGCAATTCACTGCTTGAGTCTGACGTGCGTTTTACCGAACTGGTCGCAGAGATTGTGTCGTCGCTGCGTCGACTCAGTGCGTTGGAGCGGCATCAGGCAGGTCTGCGTCAGTTCTTTGCCCCACCAATTCTGGAAGCGCTCGGCGATGATCTGAACTCCGAGATCCTGGAACCGCGTGAGTGTGAAGTGACCGTGCTGTTCTGCGACCTGCGAGGCTTCAGTCGACAGGCAGAAAGTCTCGCCCACGACCTGACCGGCCTGCTCAGTCGCGTGAGTCAGGCGCTGGGTGTCATGACAGAGCAGATTCTCGAATTCGGCGGTGTGACAGGCGACTTTCAGGGAGACGCCGCCCTTGGCTTCTGGGGCTGGCCATTTGCGTCAACATCCGCTCCGGTCGACGCCTGTCGTGCGGCTTTGGGGATTCGGGCGGCATTCGAAGAGTTCTCGTCGCTCCCGGATCACCCACTCACCGATTTCCGTATGGGGATCGGAATAGCCCACGGACTCGCGGTGGCAGGCAAAATTGGCACGCGTGAGCAGGTCAAGATCACGGTGTTCGGCCCGGTCGTCAATCTGGCCAGTCGGCTGGAATCCATGACCAGTCAGTTGCGGGTACCCGTACTGCTCGACGAACTCAGCGCCGCGTTCGTTCAGGACGGGATGTCTCGTTCAGAAGGACGTACCCGTTGCCTGGGACGTGTCCTGCCGGTCGGGATGGACACGCCAGTGACCATCAGCGAACTGCTGCCACCCGAAGATCAGTACCCTCTGCTGACGGATGCGCACATAGACCAGTATGAACGTGGAGTAAAGCACTTTATCGCAGGGCAATGGGAGGAGGCGTGGCAGTGCCTGCACAGCATGCCCGCCGGCGATCGAGCCCAGGATTTCCTCTCCATCCCGATCGTGCAGAACAACCGTCAGGCACCTGCCGACTGGGATGGCACACTCCGTCTATCAACCAAATAGTGCTGAAAACCTGTCAGTTGGGCATATTGCCAGTCGTCTGATCTGTAAATCCTGGTTTCAGAAAGCTAACCTTTGGCGAACATACGCCACTTAGTTTTTGTCGTGCAGTGGCGCCTTCATTTGGCCTTCCGTATGTTTTCACGTCCGAATGTTGTTGCCAGGGCAATGAGTCGCAAACCGCCCTCGCAAGGTGATGTTCGGTCGATGCCGTCTGCGAATCGAGTTTGCCAGGTATTTCAATTCCTGGCGAGTCTTTCAGACGTGTTGGAGTTCAGGCGGTCAGGACACGACTTCCGGGTCTCGGGATGACAGTAATCTGTCAGGGAGTGAATCATGTCCGATTCCAAGCTTGCTGAAGTTGCAGAGAAAATTGTGACTGCTGAGGAAGAGAAGAAAGCGGCAGCGCCAGTGCAGCCGGAAAAACCAAAACGCACGATCCACTGGGACGATGAGCTGATGACGACGCGCCAGCTCATGGAGTTCTTGAGCTTGTCTCGCACGAAGATTTGGGAGCTGGTTAACAAGGAACAGCTTCCAGCATTCAAGATCGGTGGCGACTACCGCTATCGGCGATCAGAAGTGATCGAATGGCTGGAGCGATACCGCGTCAAACGCGGTTAGTCGCTCGCAGCGGTCAGATTCAGAATTTGGTCAAACTCAGAACACGGCTATGTCCGCGCCTTGCGGTCAGCCGTGTTTTTTATTGCGCCATCGGTGGCAGTCGCCTGCAACCAAATCCGCTCTATCTTGTGTCCGTACGCGTCCGGACCCCAACATCTCCCACTGTCCTCTGACTGTATTGGCCTTCCCCGAATTCAGCGCCGTAAGCCGTTGCGCTGACGCCGGTTCCAGCAGCAACGAATTCTGTGAGATTGCTGATGGATGCGCTTGACCAAATCATTCCCGCGACTATCTTGTGGTCCTAAATGGAGCCAAGTGGGGCATTGTGGAAAGACGGGGAATAACGGGTGATGAATGGCACTGACCGGAACCTGGCCGAGATCGCTGGACGACAAGGGGCGGCTCGCCGTACCCAAGCGAGTCCGCGAGTCGCTCGGCCAGAGTGTCGGGGAGTTGTTCGTCGCACAGGGCACCGAGAAATCTCTCACTCTGTACACGCCCGAGTCTTTCGAACGACTGGCACAGCGGTACTCCGAGAAGTCAGGCGCGAAGGCCGACATACGTGGCTTCATGCGACTGTTCTACGCGCGGGCCGAGCGGCTCGACGTGGATTCTCAGGGTCGCATTCGCATTCCAGACCGGCTGAAGAGCTTCGCAGGGCTGGATCGCGAAGTCGTGCTTCTGGGGGTCAACGATCATCTTGAATTGTGGGACACCGCGCACTGGGAGGACTACGTCGCATCGCTGAATCCGCAATTCGACGACATTGCAACACTGGCTTACGAATGACACGGGACTTTGACTCACCGGGAAGGGATCCCGGAATCGGGTACGTCCGCTGGCTGACCGGGCTATGCGGATTCAGACACTCGACGGATCGAGTGCAGTTGGCACCGGGGCATCTGGGTGTCACTGACGGTCGACTCTGAGCGGGTGCAAGGATGCTCCGGGAGTCGTTCCGTTCTGCTGCGTTTAAGGACGAGCGCTGGAACCAGGTGTCACTCACTCAGGCCGCCCTGGATTGGATCCAGGGCGGTTCTTTTTGTTGCTCCTGCATTCCGTACGCTTCCGGTTAGAATTTCGAACGAACGCCTAACTCGCGACACTAGCGCCGGCTTTTCACGAATTCGGCATGCCATATGAACATCGTCATCTTTGGGGCAGGCACGGTCGGGACGTCGATTGCCGAACTGTTGTGTGCTCACAATCACAACGTCTGCCTGGTTGACTCATCGCAGACGGCGTTGCAGCAGATCGAAGAACGGCTGGATGTGCGCACGCTGTGCGGTTCGGCCTGCGATTCAATCACGCTGTTTCAAGCCGGCGTGTTGAGTGCTGATCTGTGTCTGGCCGTCACGGCGACAGATGAGATCAATCTGGTTGGAGCGAGTCTCGCCAAAGCCATGGGCGCACGACGCAGCGTCGCCCGCGTCTTCAATCCGGCTTATCTGGACGCCAGCACGTTCGACTACCGCAGGCACTTTGGCATCGATCGGCTGCTGAGCCTCGAACACTTGACCGCACTCGAACTGGCCCGCGCGATCCGCATGCCCAGTCTGTTTGCCGTCGAGAACTTCGCACGGGGTGGAGTTGAAGTGCAGGAGATCGCCGTTCCGGCAGGCTCGAAGGCTGTCGGCGTACCACTGAAAGATCTCAGGATCCCGAAAGAGGTGCGGATCGGCCTGATCTCCAGTGACTCGCGATGCATCATCGCAGGCGGCATGGACGTTATCGAAGCTGAGGATCACGTCACTCTGATCGGAACGCAGGAGACCATCGACCAGGTCCGACACGACGTGTTCGAATATCGCCATCCTCCCAAGCTGAATGTGATCATCGGTGGCGGTGGCGAGATTGGATACAACCTCGCGCTCATCCTGCAGAAGGGCCGGTTTAATACCGTGCTAATGGAATCCGATCCGGCGCGCTGCGAGGAACTCGCCGGTAAGCTCCCGAATACGACAATTCTGCGTGCGGACGTGACGCGGCAATCCGAGATGCAGGAAGCCCGCGTGGGCAAGGCCGATATCTTTGTCGCTGCAACGGGGCACGACGAAGATAATATTGTCTGCGGCGTCGAAGCCCGCGAGGTCGGCTGCCCGCGCATTCTGTCCGTCGTCCGTCGTCCGGACTATGCCAACGTGCTGGCCAAGGTCGGCATTGATGTGGCAGTCAGCCCGCGCGAGGTGACCGCCCGACAAATGCTGGGGATGGTGCAGGGCGGCGTCATCATTGGCGGCTCCGGAATCTCTGGCGGTGAGGCGGAGGTCTGGGAAGTCGAGATTGTCGAGGGAGCACCGGTCACACGCGGACCGCTCAAAGACGTCTCTCTGCCTGGTTGCCTTGTCGCCGCGATCGTGCGAGAGGACTTTGTCAAAGTCCCCGGCGCCGATGATCAACTCCGCCCGGGTGACAGCGCTGTCGTGCTCGTGCATCGCAACAGCATCGGCGACGCACTGGCTCTGTTTGAGCACGCGTAGGGCCGGCGCCGTGAGGCCGATCAGCACTCAGTCCCGTCATTCAACAGTCATCGGTCGGATGCTCACGCGGATGGCCTGGACCTGGTCGATCGGGATGCCTCGGCATTCGACGCCGATGCGGCCCCAGTCACCGCGTCCGCTCATCGCACCTGCGAGACCTGGCTCGGTCGACTGCGGGCTCGTGGGCATGGGGACGAATTTCACTTCGTAGTCGCAGACCACGGGCGCGTTTATGAACCATTTGATTGTCGTGAATTCGTCCGGTTGCAGGTCGCCTGCGGCACGTTCATGCAACTCGAAACCATGCGTGCCAGATCCGAGACCCTTGTAAAGGTTGCCAGGCAGCGTCTCGCATCGGATCGCAAGCGGTGCAAGTGCCTTCGATGTCTGATGGCCCGCCTTGCCACCCACCGGAAAGACAACGTCAGGAATGGCTTGCTGGAGAGCGACGGCACGTGCCGGCAGTCGGACGTTTTCGAAGCAGATGCGTTCCGGTTCGACGTACGGCAGCACCTCGAAGTGGTCGATCTGGTCGAGCGGAATAGAGATACGCTCGAGAATCATTCCGCCCGTGTTGATCGAGTGCCAGCCGCCGGTCTTCAGGTTTCGCCTTCGGCCGTCTTTGAGCACGACCCACAACGACACTCGCTCCTGACTCTTCCCTTTCAGGTTGATCATCAATTCGGACGTCGAGGCAACGGACTGTGGCTCGCCGTGGAAGCCCGTGCTCGAACTCCAGCCGACATGGTGCCCGGCAATCATATGGGTGACTGTGAGCGTCAATCCGGGACGCTTCACCGTGGCGCCGACCTGAGGTGCCATCGGCAGCCGGAATGCGCCCGCGCCGTAATTGTGCACGTCCATCACCAGATCGACTGCGCCCGGCAACGGTTGCCACATCGACATCAGGTGCACACGCCCGCCCTGCTGCAGGAATCCGGCACCAGACTGAAACGACTGCAAGCGAATCTTTGTCTGCGAGTCGAGGACGTCCGTCGACGCGATGTCGAATCGCGAGCTGTCCGGTGACGTCAGTTGGATGATGCCGTGATCGACGTACGCGGCGTTCTCAATGTCGGGCAGCACCACAACCTCGTGTGATGCGGCGGCCCGGGCGGTTGCGTGACTGGTAGCGTCGAGTGTGAACGTGCCATCGGCCTGAGCGCGGGCGACAGTTTCAATCGCGTACGTATTCGAGCCAGCGGTGAGCGTTCGCGATTCCGTGCGGATGGCGTCGCTCAGTTTCGGGACGTCGCTGGCGTCACGTGTAAAATAGCGCGGCCGCGACCAGCGTTTCCAGACCAGTACGTGCGGTATCACGCCGATGCGCGCATTCGTCTCGAAGAAGCCCAGCGACTTCGATTCCGTGTCGTAGCCAGCCGGGTAGGACCGCGAGCTAAGCCGGTAGACCGTGTCGTAAACCGGCATATGAATCTCACCATTGGCATCTGTGATGAGACCGATGAATGTCAGTTTGAGGGTCTGGTTGATTGCCCCGTCGGCGTCGCGAACGCGATTGCATTCGATTTCCATCCGGGGAATCTCAACGCCGACCAGTGGATCATCGTTTCCGAAGTGACACCGCTGGGTCAGCACCGCCGGCGCTGTTCTTAGTGCCTGTTCCGTCAGACGCCGGCCTTCCTCAAGGTTGCCGTTCATTCGGTGCCATGAACCCAGTAGATACTGTGCATAGAAGTAACCGGGCCGCTGCTTGAGAACTGCTTCCAGACGATCGCGTGCCGCGTCCTCAAGAAATACCGGCCCGTCCCGGCGCGTGTGAAAATACTCGAAAGCGACGCTCTGACACTCGGCCAGAACCGCTTCCTCGTCGGCATCAATCTGGAACGGCAGGTTCCGCCGGCCGAAGACACCTTCGAGAGATGTCGGCGACACGTCCTGCCGTTCGGGACGCATGCCCGGAAGCACAATCAGTCCGAACAGCAGCGTCATCACGATGGCCGGACGTCGTAATCGATCGCTACGCGAGAGAGCCGAATCCATGAGTCGACGAATCCGCCGCGCCGCCGCGTGTTCACGGTGAGCGAAACCCAGAGCCACCGGTTCCAGCACAGCGGTCGTCTGCCTGGCCGCCGCATCGATCAGCGTCTGGCAGTACAGATCCGGTTGGGCCAGATTGTTGGCCAGCAGCACGTCATCGCAGCAGTCTTCGCGCGTCTGCCTCAGCGACTTGCGCAGCCACCACAGGGCGGGATGAAACCACCACACCAGACTGACCAGCGTTTCGCCCCAGCCGATCAGCAGATCACGCCGCCGTACGTGAGCCAGTTCGTGAGCGATCACGATCGCCAGTTGCTCCGGCTGTAGCAGCGTCACGATGTCTCGCGGCAGCACGATGACGGGGCGCATGGCCCCAACCGCAAACGGCGCGTCCGTATCGTCTGAGAGACGCACCTGTGGGACCGTGTTCATTCGCAGACTCGCGGCGATCCGCGCCACTTCGGACCGCAGTGATTCCTCTTGTACGATTTCGCCACGAAGAACGATCCTCCGCAGGTCGAGATACCGCCGCAAAAGCAATGTGGAGAAGACCGCTACACCGCAACCGTGCAGGATCATCAGAAGCGTCGGCCACAGACGGACCTCCGGCCTGTGCGGCTTTGGTCCCGGCACCGGTTGTGCCGCCGGGACATTGGCTGGTTCACTCTGAGGATCACTCGCGGCCGGACCGGTCGCCGCCGTCAGGTCCGACAGGGCAGAGCTCGGTTCAGTCGGCTGTGATTCTGACTCGGTGAAGTCGGTGAACGGTACAGGCGCAAGTTGTTCCGTGATCGCTTCCGTCTGTGAGAAGACGCCGGTCGGCAGCGTCACAAACGGCGGCGTCGCGAACTTCAACAGCACAATCAGCAGCACGGCATGTCGCAGTTGAGAACTGGCTCGTCGACGGATCAGCAGCACGATGAAAAACGCCACCGCCGCGACGAGGGCCGCCTGCCAGCCGGCAGCGGCAATCCAGTGACTCCATGTGGTCGACATCGAATTAAGAGCGTTCATTTGCTGTCCGTCCCTTTCTGATCCTGATCGGCCCGCAAACCGTCCAGCAGATTCTGCAGTTGCGCGATCTCGTCCCGCGACGGCTTCTGCGTTTCAAAGAACGAAGCCATGAAGGCCAGCGTGTCGCCGGCAAAGACGCGCTGAAACAGGTCCTTCATCAGGTGCCGGTACGCGCGAGCCGATTCGGGCGTCGGTCGAAACACGAAGGCCTTGCCCTTATCCGCCTTGCGACGCGTGACAAGCTGGCGTGACTCGAGCCGCTTCAGCAGCGTCAGCACGGACGAGGCTTCCAGCTTTCGGACCGGCTGGAGCGCTGCGCGAATTTCTTTGACCGTGGCCTCGCCAAGCTGCGTGAGGCAGACCAGCACATCGCGTTCCGCGTCCGGTATCTTCTCTGTGCTCTGAGTCATACATGACATTTAAAACGACACGCGTCGTTTTACGCAAGGAGAAAAACGACAAATGTCGCATTTAGCATCGTTGCGTTGTCCGGTTTCGCCGACAAACAGCGACGTCCGTCAGACTTCCAGCAATAATTAGCGAGTTGAATCAACAACGACTGAGGCCTAGAATCCTCGCTCCCCGGCCGGTTGCCGGGCTGAGCCGTCTTTCGCAGACGGACCGCAGGATACACCAGACACGATCGAAAACTGCGTTTCTGGTTGGTCGCGGTAATGCGACGCGGAAAGTACCGAAGTTCTCCGTCGCGTCGGATCTAGTCCACTCGGAAGTCGGTTTGCAAACTGGAGCGTATCGTGAGCATCGACAAGAGCCTCAAACGTGGAAACCGGCTGGCCCGGGCCCGCAATGTAATGAAGCGTGATGAGCGAATTGAGAAATTGAAGGACGAGGATCGCTGGGACGAATCCAAGAGCGTGCTGGGTTTGCCCAAGACGTTAGTGCCGAAAACGAATGTCGGCCGGAAGAAGAAAAAGAAGACGGAAGAAGAGGGAGAAGAAGGCGCGGACGCAGCAGTCGAATGAAAGTCAGCGGTTTCGTCGTGACATCCAGGCCGGTGGTTCGTGTATTCGAGCTGCCGGCTTTTTTCGTTTGTCACGTGAATCGGCGCGAGCTGTGCCCGGCAAGCTGTGGCTCACGAGTGAGGAGTGACTCGGGTTGTCTGGTTTCTCCATTCTCTGCAGAATGAATCGCCCTGCCTTTTTCCCCCACTCTTGCACTCCGCGAGTCTCGCCAACCAGAAACGCAGACGCCTCCCACCGGGATGGTCCTGTCTGAAATGCCAAAGACATCATGACAATTTCCGGTCATCTGCGATCTTCTGCCGGGCTGCTTGTCCGATTGCATCTACGGCATAATCGGTCGAAGTTCCTTGCGAGTCTGCAGGACTGCCAGGCGACTCAGGCGAGGGTGTTAGCTTCCCTGCTGGACCTGAATCGAGATTCCAGGTTCGCTGCCGCGCACGGTTTGGATCGGGCACGTTCTGTCACGGACCTTCGCAACTGCCTGCCCGTCACGCAGTATGATTTCTACTCTGACGCGATCGAGTCGTTGAGGCAGGGTGACTCCAGAGCCCTGCTGGGAAGCCACAACCCATTGCTGATGTTTGCACTGAGCAGCGGAACGACGTCCGGTTCCAAGTTCATCCCGGTGACACAGCGGTTCTACGACGACTATCGGCGCGGCTGGCAGGCCTGGGGCATCAAGGGGTTTGATGAGTTTCCGCTGCTGAAGCGGCTGAAGATCTTCTACATCGCCGGCGACTACAACCGGTTTCGAACGGACGGCGGCACACCGTGTGGCAACATCTCGGGCCTCGTTGCCGTCATGCAGCGGCGCGCGATTCGGATGCTCTACACGTTGCCGGCTGCAATCTCGCAGATCGCTGAGCCCGATACGAAGTACTACACCGCGTTGCGACTGGGTCTGGCCGATCCGGAAATCGGGATGGTCATGACGGCCAATCCCAGCACACTGATCCGTGTGGCACAGGTCGCCGAGCAGAATCGAGAACAACTGATCCGAGACGTCTTCGACGGCACTCTGAACTGCCAGGACAGACTGCCCGGTCCGATCGCAAAAGCTCTGTCACGACAGATTGCGAAGCGCAACCCGGTTCGCGCCCGGGAGCTGGAAGCCTGTGTTGAGCGAACGGGGCACCTCAGCCCGAAGGACTTCTGGCCGCTGTTGCAGTTTCTCGCCGTCTGGACGGCCGGGAGCTGTGCGGCTTACCTGCCGTCTCTCCGCGAGCACTACGGGCAATCCACCGCGATCCGCGATCACGGGCTGTCGGCCAGCGAAGGTCGGATGACGATTCCGTTTGATAGCAACTCGCCCGACGGCGTGCTGGACATCTCGTCCCACTATTTCGAGTTCATTCCGGAGGACGAGTACGACACGCCCGATCCTGTCGTGCTGGAAGCCCACGAACTGCAGCCGGACCGCAATTACTACATTCTGCTGACGACGTCGTCGGGGTTGTATCGCTACGACATCTGCGACGTCGTGCGTTGCGTTGGCTTCACTGGGACAACGCCGGTATTGCGGTTCCTGCACAAGGGTGCCCACATCTCCAGCATCACGGGCGAGAAGCTGTCCGAATCACAAATCGTCAGCGCGGTGCAGGAGACGCTGGCAGAATTTGACCACCGTGCCGACCGCTTCACCATGGTGCCGGTCTGGGGCGAGCCTCCTCGGTATGAGCTGCTGTTCGAGAACTCGGACATGCCCGCCAGCCATCAACTCACCGCTTTTTCAGAACAGGTCGAGTCTCGACTCAGTCAGTCGAACTGTGAGTACGGTGAGAAGCGAACCACAAGCCGGCTGGCTGAAATCCGCACCCGTTCGGTTCCTTACGGTGCCTGGCAACACCTTGCGGAAATGAGGCAGAGCGAAATTGGTGGGAGCTCCGAGCAGTACAAGCACCCGTACCTCATCCCGGACATGAAGAAGGCGGCCACCGTGCGAAAGGAGTTTGAACAACTCCCGGCTGCGGATTGCGTCGCAACTTAGGGCTCTGTCAGCCGTGAACTGATGGATGTAGCCGAACTCGCCAGAGTTTGGTCTCCCCAGGTCCGGCCAAAGTCTGGCGACTTCGGCTACCCCTCGGAAGCTGATCTCGGCACACGGCCCGGGTGATTACAATTCCGGACATGCCCAAAGAGCGAATCCTGTTTGTGACCGGCCGGCTGGCCGAGCAATCGCTGCGACGTGTCGTCGACCAGCTCGCCGAAGAAGTCGACTTCGACGGCGACATTCACGTCACAAAAATCAGCGTCGCCGCGCTGCTGCACACGGACTGGCTGGCCCGGCAACTCGAAATTGGTGAGCACTTTGACCGTGTCATTTTGCCGGGCTGGTGCCTGGGTGAAGTGACACGGCTCGAAGACAGATTCGGGCTGCGGTTCGAACTGGGCCCGAAGAGCCTGTTTGATCTGCCACAGTTCTTCGGCCAGGCCGACAAAGAGCCGATCGATTTGAGCAACTACTCGATCGAGATCCTGGCCGAGATCAATCACGCACCGCGGATGAGCGATCAGCAGATCGTCGAACTTGCCGAACACTTCCGCGGCAGTGGAGCAGACTTAATTGATATTGGCTGCATCCCCGGCGAATCCTGGTCGCGCGTTGGCGAAGTGACGCGCATGCTCGTTGATCGCGGCCTGCGGATTTCCATCGACAGCTTCGATCGCGCGGAGGTCGAAGCGTCTGTCGCGGCCGGAGCGGAACTGGTGTTGAGCTGCAACACGTCCAACATCGAATGGGCAACACAGCTCGACGCAGAACTGGTGGCGATCCCTGACGCACCGTTTTCGATCGATAGTCTGGAGCCGATTGTTGAACAGCTCGACGCATGCGATGCCCACTACCGCATCGACCCCATCATTGAACCGATCGGTTTCGGATTTGCGACCTCGCTGAGCCGCTACTTCGACGCCCGACGCCGCTGGCCAGACGTTGAAATGATGATGGGAATCGGCAACCTGACCGAGCTAACCGAAGTCGACTCCGCCGGTGTCAATTTCCTGCTGGCGGGCATCTGCGAAGAACTGGGAATCAGAAGTGTCCTGACAACGGAAGTCATCAACTGGGCGCGATCGTCCGTGCGGGAATTCGATCTGGCGCGTCGACAGGTCCATCACAGTGTGCAGCATCAGGCGTTGCCCAAGCATGTTGACTCGAGTCTCGTTGCGCTGCGTGATTCGCGCATAACCGAGCAAGGCGACGAAACGCTGCAGGCACTCGCGGCTCAATTGAAGGATCCGAATTACCGGATTTTCGCCGAGCGTGGTGAACTGCACGTGATGAACCGTGATGGTTACTGGCGCGGCACTGAACCGCTCGAATTGTTCAAACGTGTGCGTGCCGATGCGACAGACACGTTGTCCGAGGGCCATGCGTTTTACCTGGGCGTTGAACTTAGCAAAGCCGCCACGGCTCTCAGTCTCCATAAACAATACATTCAGGATGAAGAGCTAACGTGGGGCTTCCTTTCGGCCGAATCAGTGCAAGAGGGATGGTGTCATCCCGGTACGAGTGAGCAGACCCCGGCGGCCGAGTGACGAACTCGCCCTGCCAGTCACTCGGCCGACCGGGCGTCATTTTTTATTTGACCGGAACAATCCTGACAGAGCGAACGTCTCATCGTTCGTTTGAGGGGTATGCCTCGTTTTACGGGTCGTTCACGACGTGACGAAGGGTAGAGTTCTCCGCAACCGAACGGGCATCCCGGGTGAAACGGTTAAGGCCGAATGCCGAGGGACGTAACAGCCGATTCGGAATTGTCTGCGGCCGGTCTCAGGGGAACCCGGACGCAGGGGAACAATCCGAGAGACAGCAAAACGGGAGAGGGAAATGGTCTCCAGCGTCAGACACGAATTGATGTGCGAGAGCTTCTGGGAACTGCGCATTCCAAGCCGACTCGAAGTTGCTAACGATGTTGTCGAACGATTCGTCGAACGGGTCGAAGCGTGCGGCGTGTCCGGTTCTGAATCACTGGCGCTGCGCCATGGGATTCACGAAGCGATGGTGAACGCGGTTCTTCACGGCAACGGAGGTGACTCCAGCCGGCATGTCCGCGTGGCCTACGGTTTCTGCGGCAACGAAGTCTGGATCGAAGTGGAAGACGAAGGTCCGGGATTCAGGGCCGAGCGAGTCGCAGACCCGCGTACGCCTCAGAATGCACAGCGGCCGGGTGGTCGTGGGTTGCTCATGATGAATCACTTCATGAGTTCCGTGGAATACAACGACCGCGGCAATCAGGTCACGATGCGTCGCGACTGCTGCCTCGGAGCCAACTGAATCACGCGGCAGTCACATCAACGAGCCCCAGTCCGACAACGGCCTGCGGCTCGTTTTTTGTGTTTATATGCAGGCGAACGTCATAGCCGAACTCGCAAGAGTTTGGTTTTCCGTTGGTGATCACTTCCGGCCACCCGCTCTACTCTTCGAATTCCGTATCCGGCTTGTCTAGGTCGAGTTCTTTGATCCAGATGTTGCGGTAGCGGACATCGTGACCTTCGCACTGCAGCTTCAGACCGCCTGGTCGATCCGTGATGCCCCGGCCTCCGTCATTGCCACCATCGATCCCGGAATTCGGACCGCCCCAGACTTTGTTGATCTTCTGGTTCGAGTGCGCCTTCTTTCCGTTGAAGTACATCGTCACGAACGCTGTCTCAGCACGCTTGCCGTCTTTGAATCGCGCAGCCCGAAACGTGATGTCGTAGGCGTTCCATTTTCCCGTGCCGTTATACAGATCGGGCGGCGCCGCGCGCTCGTTGATCACCGCTCCCATGCCGTGAGCTGACGTGTCGCCATCGAGCACCTGGATCTCGTAGCGGTTCTGCAGGTAGACACCGCTGTTGCCGCCTTTCTTCATGGCCAGAAACTCGACATGCAGCCGGAAGTCGCGGTACTTCTTTTTCGTAACGATGTCCGCGGTCCCATACTTCCCTCCGGCAGCGACGGGATCGTCGGTCATGATGACGTTACCCTCATCGATTGGATCGTCCACAACCTTCCATTTGATCGGCAGCGATGACTGAAACCGTGGGCCTTCCCAGTAAGTCCACTTCTTATCCAGCATCTTGCGACTGCCATCGAGAATGACTTCCGCCTCCTTCAGCGGCTTTGCTCCAACGCCAACCTCGGCCAGCGCGACCTGGCACTGATTGGAAGCCAGCCCCAGTAACAGAATCGTTGTCAGCCAGCAGCGACTGTTGTTCATGCGAGTCACTTTCATGTCGATAGACGCGTGGTCAGAATTCGCGGACAACCTGCGGCTCGTTCCGCTGAGTCCGCCAGAGTCTCACGAACGACGAAGTTCAGCAAGTGTCACGGGGCGTGGGAAGAGGTCACCTATAAATACCGCCTGAATGCGGTGCCAACCACGACAGACGCATCCGAGGGGACAGCATGCTTACGAAACAGCTCACGATCGCAATGCTTACAGTCGCGACTTGCAGTGCAGGTCTGTGCCCGGCCCAGGAAGCCGGAACGGACATCGATCCTGTTCCACGTCTGCTCAAGAATCTTCAGGCCGACAGCGTCAAGGTGGCCGCCAGTGCTGCGAAGTCATTGGGCGTCATCTTCTCTCCCGGAGGCAAGGCTCGTGATGACCGTGATGCCGTCATCGAGGTACTGATCACGAAACTCGACGCGAAACAGGGCGGCCTGCTGCGAAAAGAAACAGCAACCGCACTCGGGAACATCCGCGCAAAGGCAGCGGTTGAACCACTCAAGGAGGCGCTGAATGACAAGGACATCGAGGCAGCCGTCGAAGCAGGCAAGGCGATCGCGAAGATTCTGCCGGTCGACGCAGCACGCGATTATCTGAAGGCACAGGCACCGGACGCCTCGGAATCGGTTCTCGTCGCGGTCCACAGCGCAATGGCGACGATCGCCAAAGCGGAAGACGCCGAGTTTCTACTGGCCGGCCTGCCGTCCGAAAACTGGCGCATTCAACAGGCGATTGTGCAGGGAGTCGAACGCTCCGCTCGCGCGGGTGCCCGTCTGCAGCCTGACGACTACGAGAAGCTTGCCGGAGTGCTCGGTAGTGAAATTCTGAATGCCTCCAACGCGGCCGTCCATTTCTTTCAACACATTCGAAACACCGACTCAACAGCGGCCGTGCTCAATGCGGCCGACACTCATGGGGACGGTTCCGAGACCGACGAATCGTGGCGGATGCGGACGTATGCTCTGCGGACAATCTGGAACTGGGGCTGGCCGTCAAATCAGGAAGCGCTGCCTTATGTCATTCGCAACCTCGGAGACCGAACGGTCAATGTCACGAACGAGGCACGGCGCATTCTGAACGGGCTGCGGAAGGATCAGCACATCGGACAAGCGGAACTGTATCCGTTGCTGCTGACGGAACTCGAAAAGGCCGAGTCGCTGAAGACACGTGCCGGGATCATGCGGGAATGGGGCGGCAATGTTGATCGTCAGTTTGCGTCCCGCGTGGCGGCCGTCGCATCGAAGACGTTGACCGAATCGATGGAACAGCCGAAGGAATGGTCCGCCCGGGCGTATTCCGTGAAACTCCTTGGCGCCAGTGGTTTCACCGGTGCAATTGAGACGATCGCCGAGTGTGTCAGTGACGACACGTCGAACGTCCGACAGGCGGCCGGTAAGTCTCTGGAACAACTCGCTCCACTGGCCAGCGAAGATGAACTGGCGGCCGTCTCACCGATCCTGCAGCCATTACTTGAAAAACCGGTCGACTGGCGAAAGACGGCGATCGCCGCTCGGGCAACCGGGTACTACCCGTCGGAGGCGGCCATTCAGCCGCTGATCGGACTGCTGAGCCACAGCGTTCTGAATGCGCGCGATGCGTCTTCCTTCGCACTCGCGCGGGTCGCTCGCACCAATCCGGAATTGAAAGCAAAGATAGAAGCCCCGCTGTTCGCCGAAATTAGCGAAGTCTCCGGTTCCTGGCAGTACGGAGCCCGGGTTCTGGGAGCTTTGCAGAATCCCAAGGCTGTCCCACTTCTGACAACGATCCTGTCGAAGGGCGACTGGCGGTCACAGGAGAGCGCTGCACGGGCCGTCAAAGAGATTGCGGCAGTGGCCGCTATCGAAGACGACGCTCTGAACCAGGCGTTGATCGGAGCGGCACAAAGTGAGGTCGTTCAAGTACAGGACGCCGCGAATCTCGCGCTGAGGGCAGTGGCGAAGAAAGAAGAGTAAGCCCGTTTGTAGTTCGTAGTAACCGGATTTATCCGGTTTGTTGCGACTCGGAAATGAGTGCCAACTGTGCTGTCTGGTTGATTGTGGACCGGACAGTGCGCGCCGCGGTGAGAATAACCGCATGAATGCGGTTACTACGAACAACGGTCGCTACAAACGGCGCTTGCGACGCAGGCGTGTTGCCGTTTTGCAACATGGCGCGTGCCCGTCGGTTGGCGAATGACCCGCGCGTTCGACCGCTCTGGCAGTTCAGAGTTTCGTCGGCGTTGCCGTCAGTCAACACATCGCCCGTTCTGATTCAGACGATCGTCATGCAACGTGTCGTTCGTGCCACACCGCGGCCGGTTGTTCGGTCTGATTAACTTCCTGTTGCGATCATTGCGCGCCGGTTTCGAAGCTGCTGAGGAAAGAGCACGTTGCCTGTGTCTCGTCCTCGACTTCGAAAGGTCCGGCCACCATGAAAAAGACCACCGCAGTTCTCGCCCTGCTTCTGTGCAGCTCGGCCGTGACATTCGCTCAGGATGTTCCGGCGTCGCCGCGTCCCTGGGGGCCCGCCTACTCGGGATACGGGGCGTCACAATACACGCGAAGCAGCGCTCACTATGTTCGAGGCAAGACGTACGGTCACATCGGCACGGCCGGGACAGCCTTTGACTATCGACCGAACTACCCGTACCTCGACGTTCCCGAGCAGGGCATTCCTTTCGAAAACCTGGTGCTGGCTCCGCTCGTAATCGGCGATCCCTACATCCGACCGGCACGGAATTTCACTGGCGATCTGGTCGAAACGTATTACGAGATTTCGCCAGTGGACGACGCAGCGCGATACCTCAATGTGTTCGATCCATCTTCGCTGGTGCAGTTCATTCGCGGTCGATGAGCTGCGAAGTCACAGCCGGTTGTAGCCGTTCAACGCAGCAACTCGATATGCCTCGGCCATTGTCGGGTAGTTGAATGTCGTGTTGATAAAGTACAGCAGCGAGTTGTGCGGCGCGGGCTGGGACATGATGGCCTGGCCGATGTGGATGATCTCCGATGCATTGGGGCCGAAGCAGTGGATGCCCAGAATCTCCAGCGTGTCGCGGTGGAACAGTAATTTCAGCATGCCGACCGCACGGCCCGCGATCTGGGCTCGGGCAAGGTTCTTGAACATCGAGTGGCCGACCTCGTAGGGAACCTTGTCCTCGGTGAGTTCGCGTTCGGTGGAGCCCAGTGAGCTGATTTCGGGCATTGTGTAGATGCCGGCTGGTATCTGGTCGATGCGAAACTGCCCGCAATCGCCTTTGCACAGATGCCTCGCGGCGAAACGGCCCTGCACGTACGCCGCGCTGGCAAGTGCGGGTGGTCCGGCAACGTCTCCCACGGCATAGATGTGCGGGACGTCTGTTTGAAAATTCTCGTTGATCTTGAGTTGCCCGCGCCTGTCGACGGTCAGACCGGCGGCATCGAGGCCAAGAGCATCGGTGTTACCGGCGCGTCCATTGGCCCACAGCAGAACATCACTGCGGAGTTGCTTACCGGACTTCAAATGCAGGATGACACAGTCGTCAAGCGGTTCAATCCGTTCGCAGACTTCGTCGTGCCGCAGACGGACGCCGGTGTCACGCATGTGATAGCTGAGAGCGTCGATGATCTCGTCGTCCAGGAACTCCAGCAGTTTGCTGCGCGTGTTGACGAGATTCAGTTTCACGTCCAGGTTGCGGAACATCGACGCGTACTCGCAGCCGATGACTCCCGCCCCATAAATCGTCATCGAACGCGGCGTTTCTTCGAGATTCAGAATCGTGTCGCTGTCGAAGACACGCGGATGATCAAAATCGACGTCGTCCGGTCGATAGGGACGAGATCCAGTCGCGACCACAAACGCATCCGCCGTAAGTTCGGGCGAAGCATTATCGGGACGCGTCACTGTGATTGACTGCGCACTGTCGAAAGCAGCGTCACCGCGAATGACGTCGACGCCGTTGCGGTCGTAAAAACTCTGACGCATCTCGACTTGTCGACTGATGACGCTGGCAGCGCTTCGACGCAGGTCCCGCAATCCAAGATGGATCGAGACGCCGGCTTCGCGGAAGAACGGGTTACTGTTCACCTCGGTCATCCGAAAGATCGCCGACCGCAGCGACTTACTCGGGATGGTTCCCAGGTGCGTGCAGTTGCCCCCGATCTGCGGGAGACGCTCGACAACGGCAACTCGACGTCCCTGTTTGACAGCTTCCATCGCGGCACCTTCACCGCCCGGTCCGGTGCCAATGACGATGACGTCGAAATGTGACTCCTGCGATTGCGACACGAAAACGGCTCCATCTTTTCTCTTCTTGACCTTTGCGTCCTTCTGTCCTCAATAACGGCCAAGGTCGCGAAGTGGCGACCGACGTACAAGTGAGCCGGCCTCTCAACCGTCCAGTTGAAGTTGAGTTGATTACGCGTAACCTGTGCGGCCCGATGACCCACTGACTGCGGAGAGCCTGTATGCCCAAGTCTTTGATTTTGTGTGTGGCGGCATCAACGCTCGTTGTTTCAGCAGCATGCGCCGACGAATCACGGCAACCAAACATCGTGCTGCTGTTTGCCGATGACCTGGGTTACGGAGAACTCGGGTGTCAGGGGAGTCCTGAAATCCCCACGCCGCATATCGATTCCATCGCGAAGAACGGCGTCCGGTTCACCAGCGGGTACGTCACGGCTCCGTACTGCAGCGCGTCTCGTGCGGGGATCATGACCGGGCGTTACCAGACTCGCTTCGGATACGAATTCAATCCGATCGGCCATCACAACGAAGATCCGGATGCAGGTCTGCCTCGCAGCGAGATCACGCTGGCTCAGCATCTGCATGACGCGGGATACGCGACTGGACTGATCGGCAAATGGCATCTGGGTGGACATCCGAAGTTTCATCCGCATCGCCGTGGGTTTGACGAGTTCTTCGGGTTCATGCACGAGGGACATTACTTCGTGCCGCCGCCGTACCACGGCGTGACGACGATGCTGCGCCGGCGCACGCTGCCCGGTGGTGGCAAGGGACGCTGGATCAGCCGCGACGGCAAGCTCGTGCTGTCGACTCACCTGGGTTACGACGAACCCGCTTACGACGCGAACAATCCAATCCTGCGAGCTGGTCAGCCCGTCGTCGAAACCGAGTATCTAACCGACGCCCTGACGCGCGAGGCGGTCGACTTCATCCAGCGAAACAGCGAACGGCCGTTCTTTCTGTATCTGGCCTACAACGCGGTCCACAGCCCGCTGCAGGGAGCCGACGCGTACATGCAGCGATTCGAGCACATCGACGACATCCATCGCCGCATTTTCGCCGCAATGCTGGCCAACATGGACGACAGCGTTGGAACCGTGCTGAAAACGCTCAAAGCTCAGGCGCTGATGAACAACACGCTGATCTTCTTCATCAGCGACAATGGCGGGCCGACTCGTGAACTGACTTCAAGCAACGCCCCGCTCCGCGGCGGCAAGGGGCAGGTCTACGAGGGCGGAATTCGGGTTCCGTTCATGCTGCAATGGTCAGGTCATCTCCCAACCGGTGTCGAATATGACGAACCCGTGATCTCGCTTGATGTCTATGGGACGGCAGCGGCGATCGCGAAACACCCGGTTCCCGCGAATCGGCCCATCGACGGCGTCGATCTGTTGCCGTTTCTGACCGGCAATCAGCAGGGATCACCGCACAGGGAACTGTTCTGGCGACTGAGTCAGAAGACGGCGATCCGCGTCGGAGATTGGAAGTTGCTCCGGAATCCACAACGGCGAGGGCAGCAGGACGCCGCGTGGGAGCTGTACAATCTGGCCGACGACGTGAGCGAATCAAACAACCTGGCCGCCGCGGAACCCGAACGGGTCAGCCAGTTACTTGCGGACTGGACTCGGCTAAACGGCGAGATGATCGACCCAATCTGGAGCCCGGCGCGTTGATCTTAGTAGGGTGTGACAAGCGGGCCGATTGGCCGTTCGTGGTGTGCCGGCGCGGAGGATTTTCGAAAGATGTTGAGATTCAAGCGATTCGAGACCGCCCGCGCCGGCACACCAGATGAACTGTTCGTTCCGCTTGTCACACCCTACGCCAGACTGATTCTTCCTGCGTCAACGCCGTTGGGTATTCTCGTTCCAAGGCTCTGCCTTGGAACGCACTGCCTGTGAGGCTCAGCCTCACGTTCATCGCTGCGAGGCAGAGCCTCGAAATCATCGCGTTCCCGGGCAGAGCCCGGGAACGAGGGCGTGAAAACAATTAACGGCGTTACCCTTGGGTCGGCTTCTGGAATTCCTGTTACCTCAACCTCGGACTCACGCCCGAGGCTATTGGCTTTCGCCGCTTCGCGGCTGGACGTTGATCTGACCATGGCTGGCAAGAAGAAAAAGAAGCAGGAACCTGCGGACCCGAATTCGAAGCACGTCTGTCGCAATCGCAAGGCTCGGCGCGAGTACGACGTGATCGACGAAATCGAATGTGGGGTCGCGCTGCTTGGCAGCGAAGTGAAAAGCATCCGCAACGGGAAAATGTCAATCGACGAAGCCTACGCGCGCATGCGCGATGGCGAACTGTGGCTGATCGGATCGGACATCGGCGAGTATCCACAGGCCAACCTCATGAATCACGAGGCGAAACGGCCGCGCAAATTACTGCTCCATCGTCGCGAGCTAAGCAAGTTCGCCGAGTCCGCCGAGCAACAGGGATTCACACTGGTGCCGCTGGACGTGTACTTCTCGAAGGGAAAAGTCAAGGTGCGAGTCGCGTTGGCAAAAGGCCGCAAGCTGCACGACAAACGCGAGAAGCTGAAGAAGGACGACGACCGCAAAATCATTCGTAGCGCGATGATGAAACGGCAATAAGTCGCGTCCGGCATAACCAGCTCCACTCTCAGAAGAATCCGCCGCCTGTCTGCGGAGCTGCTTTCGTCGGTGACACACCGCGCGTCGTCAATCCAAGGTTGTGCATGAGGTCATCGACCTGACTATGCACGGACCGCGAATTGCGAATGATGAGAACGGTCTCCTTGACGAACGTGCGCTGTTGTCGGCTGCTCACCTTGCTACCGGCCTTCTCGTCCGGTTCGTTGCTGGCGGGGGGCGGAGGTTCAACGACGCGACTGCCAACGTCGACTGTGCGAATCGAGCCGGTGGGCTGGTGTCCGTTCTCGCTGATCCAGGTTTCCGGAGCGACCAGATCGGGAATCGTGGACATCAGGTCCTGAGCCGACTCGGTTGGCACGCGGTAGAAACGAGTTTCGACCTGTGTCTGCGACGGCCGGACAACGCCGCCCAATCCGCCACCCTCAAGCAGCTGTCGTTGCGCGTGCAGCAGCTCGCGAATCTCATCATGAACCCGGTCGGTATGTCGCACGACCAGTTGTCCGCCGCCAGGGGTGAGCAGGTCTCCGCCGGACCCTTCTGTACGCTCCCAGGGATCAGTCGTGTTCTGGATCGCTTCTACCAGAGCATCGATTCGCGACTGTTCAAGATCCCGAACGTCATACACAACTGTGTGCAGCGCCGCTGCATACTCAGCCAGGGACAATGTCGTCACTGTCAAAGTTCCCTGCTGGACGATCACCGTAAGCTGCAACGGCTTAAGAACCAGTTTAAGGGCCGTGCTCAAGGGACGTCCTGGAAGTCGCAGCGTCACCAGCTCGTCTCCGCTGATTCCCTCGTCCGCCAGTCCGCGAGCATCGATCCGAATCGGGCTTCCCCTGACCTCGGACATAAACTCGATGACGTCCGTGAGGGGCGCATCGACAAAGTCGATCCCTTCAACATTGACTTCCAGCGTTTCAAGTTGGTGGAGATGACGTTGCGGGTAAGCGACGTAATGCCAGGGTGTGTGGCGTGACAACGCGGCAAGCAGCGACTCGACCTGACGCTGCATTTGATAGGAGTGCCTGACCGACAGCACTTCGCCCACCAGTGAGAGTGTTCCGCCGGTACCGTCAACGACGGCCCAGTCCCCATCCGTCATTGTCTGCACGGTGTGAGACAGCGAATTCGCCGTGATTCCCGATCGCAGCAGGCTTCGGGCGTTGTACGAACGCACGATGTGTCGGCCCACCTCTGCATGGATTGTTGTGATGTGTAAGACCTCGTCTTCTACATACCAGCTCAGGTCGAGTGGTCGGAGCATCCAGTCCAACGCCTGATGCAACGCGACAAGTCTGTCCGTGAACGTCAGGCGGAGCTCCTCTCGCTCCTCCGGGGACCTGTCCTCCTTTTCGAGCTCCTGAATCAGCGACGGCGGATCTACGATCCGAATTGTGATCGGGATGTCGGCTGTAATCCCCATGTCGTCGAATGCCGGCTCATCCACAACAACCGGGTACTCGTGCTGCCGACTAATGAACTGAGCGACATCGATCAGCGGCACGTCAACGAAGTCGAATTGAGTCCATGATTCCAGTTCCCGGGGCAACAACGGTGGACCAGAGATGCGCGCCAGCGGTTCTGGCGGCGCTTCCTCGGGCTGGGGCTTTTCTTCCGACACGGATTCCGGTGCATCCGTCTTGTCTTCCTGAGCCGATGCGACCGTCGGACCGGGCAACGCAGGCCCGCCCGGCTGAACTGGTGCGAAGTCGGCCATGAAGAAGGCAACGACAGCGACCAGTGCAGTAACGGCAGCGGTCGATCGCATCATCAGTCTCCGGATTCGTTTCTTTGAAACGGCCGTGAAGTCGACGGCCAGACCGGCAGCGTCACCAAACTCGTCGAGCGCCTGTCGGATCGCGTCGTCTCGTGGGATACCCGACCGAACGAGGGCCTCGAAGCGTTCCTCCAGATGGTCCCGGAGTTCATCCGCAATGGAGTCCTTCTGCTGAGGACTCAGTCGCAGCAAACGACTGAGTACCGACAGATACAGTTCAAATTCGCGTTCGGGCATGATTCGCTCCCGTGTCGTGATCCGACGATTTACGCGGGCTGCGGCTCGACTCCGCTGACCGGTGCGATGATCCGCTGCAGACAGGCGACATAGTCCTGCCATTCCGCAACTCGTTTCTGTAACTGCTTCCGGCCCGCTGCGGTCAGTTCGTACCACTTGCGACGCCGTCCCGTTGAATCGTCCCAGCGGCAACTGACCAGACTATCGCTCTCCAGCCGATGCAGGATGGGGTACAGCGTCCCGGCCTTCAGGCTTACTTTTTCCGAGCTGGATTCGCGCAATTGCTGCTGAATCAAATAGCCGTACTTCGCACCGTCCGACAGCGCTGTGAGCACCATCAGGTCCAGGCTGCCTCGCATGAGTTCCGGATTCAGGCCGTCCATTCTTCGTACTCCATGACTCGGCTGGGTCGCTATCGCTCGTCCGATTCCTGCCGCTGCTGGCAGCATTCTCATTGGCACGTGGCTAATAGATAGCGAGTCAATGCATTGGCAGTCAATGCATGTTCCATCTTCTGGGGGAGAATGCAAAGGTTTGGCAGTCCTGGTCGGCCTTCGCGACCGCGATTCTCACACAGCCTGGAAATCTGCGCTGCCCGACCTGGAAAAGCAGGCGATCTGTAGCGATTCGACCGACTTTACTGAGAGTAGGGATTGCAGGGCCTGTGCGCCCGGAATCGGTACTGATCCCAATGATCCGCAGGGACGCGGAGTCCGCCTGATGATTCGTGCTGCATTGAGAAACCCGTATCTGGTCATCGTGGTCGCACTGGGCGTCCTCGTGGTCGGAATTGTCTCTGCGGGAAAACTGCCGGCTGACCTGCTGCCGATTTTCAAGACGCCAGCTGTCCAGATCGTCACCTTTTATCCCGGCATGCCGCCGGAGGTGATGGAAAAGGACATCATGAGCCGCTTGCAGCGATGGACCGGGCAGTCGGTCGGCATCGAGCATCAGGAAGCGAAAGCGATGCTCGGCGTGTGCATCGTGAAGGACTTCTTCCGCGAAGACATCTCACTGGACACGGCCATGAGCCAGGTGACCAGCTACGCGGTCAGCGACATGTTCTACCTGCCGCCGGGCACGGTCCCGCCGATGGTCATGCCATTCGACCCGACCGCATCCGTGCCGCTGTGCCTGGTCAGCGTGTCGCATCCGGAGATGACCGAAAAGGAACTCTACGACATCGCGTATTACGAGCTGCGCAATCGGCTGCAGTCGATCCGCGGCGTCATTGCGCCCGCTGTCTATGGTGGAACGCTGCGACGCATCCTGTGTTACGTGGATCGCGGCAAACTGGAAGCGCGCGGGCTGTCGCTGCTGGATGTCCAGAAAGCACTGCTCAAACAGAACGTGCTTATCCCGGCCGGCAACGCCAAGATGGGCGACTTCGACTTCCAGCTCTACACGAACGCGATACCCGACGCCGTTGAGAAACTGAACAACGCGCCGATCAAGATGGTCGATGGTGCTCCCGTACTGATCGGCGACATTGGCACGGTCAAGGATGCGAAGCAGATTCAGTCGAACATCGTGCGGACGAACGGATCGCGACAGGTCTACATTCCGATCTATCGCCAGCCGGGTGAGAACACGCTCGAAATCGTCGGTTCGATCAAAGAACGGCTGGCTCGCATTCTGTCGCGGCTGAAGGAGATGAACTCCGACAATCCGAAGATGCAGAGCCTGGTGCTGTCGGTCGTGATGGACCAATCGACCGGCGTGCGTGAAAGTGTGGACGGCCTGATCATCGCCGCGTCCTTCGGAGCACTGTTCGCCGGACTGATCGTCATTCTGTTTCTGAGAAGCTGGCGGCTCACAGCCATCATTCTGCTGTCAATTCCGCTGTCAGTGCTGGCCGCATTGATCGGCCTGTTCTACACCGGCGATACCATTAACGCGATGACTCTGGGCGGGCTGGCGCTCGCCGTCGGCATTCTGATTGATCAGTCGATCGTGGTGATCGAGAACATCATGCGCCACGCGCGACAGGGCGAATCCGTCACAGACGCGGCGATCAACGGGACACGCGAAGTGGCGCTGCCGATCTTCGTGTCGACCCTGACATTCATTCTCGTCTTCTACCCGATTGTATTCCTGTCGGGCATTGCGCGCTTCCTGTTCACGCCACTTGCCCTGGCAGTGTCGTTTGCAGTTGTGGCGTCTTTCCTTGTGGCCATCTTTTTCGTGCCGGTGTGTGCCGCAAGGATGCTGGCAGCCAAGGGCGTCCCGGACGAAGAGAATGACGGCGGCTGGCTGCAGCCGGTGATCAACGTTTACAGCCGCATGCTCAAGAGCACGCTGCGACACAAGTGGTTGACGTTGTTGGTTGCGTTCGTGATTTTCGTGGGCTCGATGTTTCTGTTCACTCAAACGGGAACCGAACTGTTCCCGCAGGTCGACAGCGGGCAGTTCACGATCTACATGCGCATGCCGTCCGGGACGCGTATCGAGCGCACCGAGGAAATGGTCAAACGCGTCGAACGCGAGATCATCGAAGAACTGGGCGATCCGGATCCCGGGTTTGCCATCGGTCTGGAAGAACGTCCCGACTCGAAACTCCAGATGCTGATTTCCAACATCGGCGTCCTGATGGACTGGCCGGCGGCTTACACGCCAAATAACGGTCCCATGGACACGTTCATGCTGGTGCAGCTCAAGGACAAGCCGGGCCGACGCGGTGTCTTCGATGTTGTGACTGCATTACGGGAGAAGCTGAACAATCATCCTGAGTTCGGCTCGGTCGACTTTGCATTCGATACGGGCGGAATGCTGACTGCCGCCCTGAACATGGGCGAGCCGTCGCCGATTCACTTCCAGATTGCCGGGTCAAACCTTGAGACCGCGCAGGAGATTGCTCGACACGTTCGCGATACCGCCGCGAGTGTCCCGGGAACGGCCGACGTGCGGATCGCTCAGCGAACGGACTACCCCGCTCTGGAGGTCAACATCGATCGCGTCCTGGCGGCACATCAAGGACTGAATGTTGACGACGTGATGAAGAATGTCGTCAGCGCGACGAACAGCTCGGTCAATTTCGAACCGGCGTTCTGGATCAGTCCGAAAAACGGCAATCACTACTTCCTGGGTGTGCAGTACGCGGAAGAGGACATCAACTCGCTGGATACGCTGCGTTATGTGCCGATCACTGGTGAAGGCAGCACGCAGTCCATTCCGCTGCAGAATGTCGCCACCATTGAGCAGACAACGCGGCCGGCCGTGGTCAATCACCGCAACATCACACGAGTCACCGACATCTACGTCAACGTGTTGCCTGGTTACGACGTGGGCTCCGTCTGCTCAGCGATCGAACGAAAACTGGAAGCCAGCACGCCGTTGCAACTGGAAACCGAAGTCCCGCCAGGCGGCTGGTTTGATCAACTCACACACCGACTCACCGAACCGCAGGTGTACGGAGTCAACGGGCCCGACTTCGCCGGACGCGGCTACACGGTCGAAATGCAGGGCGAAGTCCGCAGCATGCGTCGCGCGTTCTGGGACTTTGTCGGTGGATTGATCCTGGCGGCCGTGCTGGTCTTTCTGGCGATGGTCGCGCTGATGCGATCATTCACAACTCCGTGGGTTGTGATGGTGACGATCCCACTGGGACTCGTTGGCGTCGCGTGGATTCTGTGGCTGACCGGAACGAACCTCAACATCCAGACGCTGATGGGCATCATCATGATGGCCGGAATCGTTGTGGAATACTCAATCGTTCTTCTGGACTTCGCAGACCACAAAGTTCGCGAAGGCAGTACTCCGGAAGAGGCTGTCTACGAAGCGGCGATCGTTCGTTTCCGGCCCATCCTGATGACGTCGGTCACAACGATTCTGGCACTGCTGCCGATGGCAGTTGGCTTCGCTGGCGGCGACGCGGATCGACCATTGGCGCTCACGATTGTTGGCGCGGTGATCGCGGCGACGTTGCTACCAAAATTCGTTGTGCCGTGTCTGTATGCAATCGTCAAACGGCCTGAGAGCCAACTGGCGAGTGAGTAATAACGCCTTCGGCGTAAGGGGACTGACTGATGAGTCGCGTCTACTATCCTGTAGCGGTCGCCGGATCATTTCTGGCGTGCGGTCTGCTGACGTTTGCGGTCAGCGGATGTGGTCAGGCCAATGTCATGACCGACGCAAACTCCGCCGACGCCAGTACCGCGCGTGTCGAAACGATCACCGTGCCGGCAGTCGACCTGACGGAAGACGTCGTGGTGGCCGGTTCCGTGGAAGGATTCGAAACAGCGGACCTGTATGCCAAGGTCGGCGGGTATCTGGCAAAGATCGATGTGGATCTGGGGGACACCGTGAAGCGTGGGGATGTCCTGGCTCAACTCTACATCCCCGAAGTGCTTCAACAATTGAAACAAAAACAGGCTCTACAGAAGCAGGCCGCAGCCAGCCAGCGACGTGCGGCGGCGGCGATTACTGAAGCGACATCGCAAGTCACCAGCGCCACAGCCATGCTGGCGGAAACGAATGCAGAGCTGAAAGAGAAACAGGCGTTGATGCACAAGGCCGACGCCGACTTCAAGCGTTTAAGCGGACTCGCTGGTTCCGTACGTCAGGAACTGGTCGATGCCGCGAAGTTTGCGTTGGATGCCGCGAATGCGGCAATCGGTACTGCCAATGCCCGCGTGAATTCGGCGCAGGCAATGGTCGCCGCAGCGGCCGCTCATCAGACAACCGCTAAAGAAGATCAGTCGATAGCGGACGCCGGGCTGGAAGTGGCCGACGCCGAATTCGCCTATGTCGAGACGATGTCGAAGTATGCCTATATCGTCGCCCCTTTCGATGGAGCTGTCATAAAGCGGATGGCCGACCCGGGTGACTTTATCCAGTCCGCGGACGGGAACAGTGCCGCGAAGCCGGTGTTGCAGGTGGCACGTGTGGATAATGTCCGCGTGCGTCTTGATGTTCCCATGAGCCGAGTCGCTCTGCTTGGACTGGATGACATGGCCGTGCTGGACCGCGTAAGTGTGTTGCCGGGGGAATCGTTTGAAGGCAAGGTCTCCCGGTTCTCCGCGGGGTTGAATCCAGCGTCGCGAATGCTGCGAGTGGAAGTGGACCTGTCCAATGCAGAAGGGAAACTGCGACCGGGCTATTACGGCTACGTCACAATCACGCTGGCGAAACTTGAGGACAACCCGGTGGTCCCATCGTCGGCACTGGTGATCTCTGGAGCAGAGAAATACGTCTTCGTGGTGGAAGGCGATACGGTCAAAAAGAGAGTTCTCACAGTGAACTACGAGGACGGCAATGTCGTGGGCATTGCCTCGGGGCTGAATAAGGGCGATCGGGTTGTTCGGTCTGGTGGAGGCCAGTTGAGCGACGGTCAGAAGGTCGATGCAACGAACGCGGTGTGGATCCCGAAGGATTCGTAGCCGGGAGTTCGTAGTAGCCGGATATATCCGACTCACGTTGCGACTCGGTTTCGAGCTTTACGGTTCAACCGCATAAATGCGGTTACTACAAACGGCAGTTACTACAAACTAACGACGGCGACCAATGATGCGTATCACTTCAACCGCGACCCTGTGCCTGAGCGTACTGGCTCTGACCGGCTGTCGGTTCTCGATGCAGACCGGTTCGGGCTCGTTTGCCGTCGATATGCACACGGGATCGGCCGCCACCGCATCGCCTGTCGCAGAAGCTGCTCCGCCAGCCTCACCCCAAACTGTTCCGAGCATTTCGGCCTACCGATCACCGCAGAAGACTGTCGTGTCGCAGAATGCGACCATCGCAACTCCCGAGCCTCAGGTGATCCAACAAGCTGGCTGGCGCCCATCATCAAGCAGAGTTCCGCTCGTTCCGGGCACAGAAACAGAGTACACCGTTCCCGCCGTGATTGACGTGGGCCCGGTTGCTCAAACCGTCTCTCTTGAACGAATCGAATCGACTGGCGGTGATGGTGAATCGTTAGCGGCGGATGCTGATCTGTATCCATTGAATCTGACTACCGCGTTGCAACTGGCTGGCGGCAACAACCTGCAGATCGCCCTGGCTGGTGAACGGATTCAGGAAGCGATTTCGAAATTGAATGCCGCTGAGGTGATGTGGCTCCCGTCCTTGAATGCAGGGGTCGGATTCAACAGTCACACGGGTAAGATTCAGGCAACGGATGGAAGTGTCGTTGAGGTGGATCGCCAGTCAGTGTTTGTGGGTGGCGGCCCTGTCCTCGGCGGCGGTCCACTAGCGGGTGGAGCGGGTGGCCCTATTCGAATGGTGGCCAATCTATCTCCCGTTGATGCCTGGTTTGAACCGCTGGCAGCTCAGCAGACCCAGGTGGCGTCAGAGGCTGACCATTCCGCGGCCTACAACGACACGCTGTACCGAGTCACCGTGGCGTGGCTGGATCTGCAGGAAGCCCAGTCGAGTGTTGCGATCGCGAACGAAGCGATTGAGCACTCACAGAAACTGGCCAGGCTGACGCGGGAGTTTGCTAATGCCGGGGCAGGCCTGGAAGCAGATGCGCTTCGGGCCGATGCAGACCTGTCAGAACAGAGGCGGCGGAAATCCGAAGCCGAAGAACAACGAGATGTCGCGTCGGCCGAGCTGGCCCGATTGCTTCGTCTGCCCGTCGAAACAACGCTGTACGCGACGGACGCGCAACCCGTTCCCCTCGAGATCGTGGCCGCGGACGTGCCGTTGAGCGAACTGTTGTCTCAGGGCATGAACTATCGACCGGAACTGCTGCGGCAGCGTGCTCTCGCCAATGCGGCTGTTCAGCGAACCCGCCAGGAACAACTTCGGCCGTGGCTCCCGAATCTTCAGGCGGGAATGAGTGCTGGCGGATTTGCCGGCGGAGCGGACAGCGAATTCAGCAATCTGCAGGACCGCGTCGACATCGATGCTCTGGCGGTGTGGGAGGTTCGAAATCTGGGATTCGGAAACGCCGCCATGCTCGCGGAACGCGAGAGCCAGCAGCGGCAGGCAAGTCTGACTTTGGAGTCGTTCCAGGATCAGGTGGCCGTCGAGATCGCCCAGGCACATGCGCGAGTCCGACATCGCCGGGCACAGATCGACGCGGCTGCCGCGCAGCTCAAATCGGCCGAGGATGCGTTGCCATTGAATCTGGCAGGCATCGAAGGCGGTGAATTGCGACCGATCGAAGCGCAGCAGGCGATCAACAGTCTGGTGACAGCCCGGCGTCGCTACCTGCGTGCGGTTGTCTCATACAACGAAGCACAGTTCTCGCTGCTGCGATCCGTGGGTGAACCGCCACAAGCGAAGTAGTGCTTCGTCAACGTTGACTACTGGGATGGCTGGGGTCGAGCGTGTATGTGTATGGACCGGACACCCACGTGACCCGTGCGTTCGTCGCACCGCTGGGGGAACTCGGGAACCACGACCACGACGAATACGAAGCGGGCAATCGCGAAGTGACTGCCGAAGAAGCCAACCTGCTGTACGCCCGCCGTCTCGCCAGCCAGCACGGCTTCTGGCGTCAGATACTCAGCACGATGCAGGGCGTAGACACGCTGTACGACCTCGCCGTTTAACGGAGCATTGCCACGCGGCGATGTCCGACGAAGTAGAGGTCTTTCCGGTAGATATTGTCGTGAAGGAATGACGAGTCGAAAAACTCGCCGGGATGAAAGCGGCGTGTGAAGTCGCATTCCAGGAGATTCCGGTAGTAGTCACCACTGTGATCGGTCTCCGCGGTGAGTGACGCGGTCGCCCCCATGCGACACGTTCCGTGTTCGCTTCGTCCCATCGAGGCACACGAGACGATGCATAGACAGCCAGCCTTCAACATGCGGACCATGTTGAGAAACGTCTCGTGCCAGCACGGATTGTGCTCGAAGCATTCGCACGAAATCACCGCTTCGTAGGATGCGGCAGGATGATTCAAAACCTGACCGGGACAGACAACGTCGACACCCGGACCAGCGGCAATGTCGACTCCGGTGTAGTCACGGTTTTCAAAGAGCGGTCGCACGCTTCCGTTGGCACCCCAGCTTCCGACCTCCAGAACTCGACTGTTCCGGAAATAGTGCGGCAGGAATTGGCGTACTGTTTCGACGAAAGTGAATTGTTCGGAATGGGCCATGTGACATCCTTGTCGGTCAGATTTTGGGGCGTGTTTGGTTAGAATGCTCGGTAAAGTCCGAACCAGAAGGCGTCCGAACCTCGGTCCAGGCAGCGACCGTACTCCAGGCGAAACGTCAGATTCTCGACGAAGCTGAGAAGTGGAACTTCGAAGTAGAGGCCGGTCCCGAGGGCCTGCTCGAAACCGGTCGAGCGATCGAAGAGGTAGGACTCGCCGCAGTCGTAGAAGACGGCTCCGAAGACGGATCGCAGCGCCGCGAAGTTGTCGGCAACTTCGTAGTCGAGGTCCTGGAGAATCGGATAACGCCACTCTGCGGACGCGATCCAGAAGGCGTTGCCTTCGAGCCGGTTGGAATGCAGTCCTCGGAATCGGCCCGGTCCGCCGAATCGAAAGTGCTCGCCGTTATTCGGAAATCCGTAGCCGGCACCAAGCTGGCCGGCGAGTTTCGTTTCCGAAAGCCACCCGAGACCATCGGGCAGGCGCTGCACGATCGAACCCTGACCCTGAATGCGATCGTAGGCCTGTCCGTCGCCAAACTCGCGGAATCCGTGTTCGTATTCGGCGTCAAACAACCAGCCCGTATCCGGGTTCCAATACGGCAGCCGGGTGTCAGCATGAAAGGAAACTCCGAAGGCTCGGACGTCTCGGTAGTCTTCAACGCGTGGATCGGTCGGCGTCGTTGTGTCCTCGTCCGGAAAGAAGTTGTCACCGCCCCGGAAGTAGAAATCAAAATAACTGAGATTCGGGTAGACGAGGCTTGTTGTATAGGCCAGCACTTTTCTCAGATAGAGCCGCGTCTGACTGCCTGGATCGTTATCGAGGTTTGTAAATAGAGCGTGCTCGTAGCGGGCTCCGATCTGCCAGTTTGGAGCGGGTACGTTGTAGAAGATCGCGTCGACTCCGGCGGAGAAGTGCTCGTAGTTGGGTTCGAACGTGTAGGCCAGAAACGGCGAGATGCGATAGTCGTTTCCGCGAATCAATGCCGCACGCAGTCCAATGCGTGACTCCATGTCAATGTTCGGACCGAAGACGATCGACGGCCGATCGATCGGATGAACAATCGGGGCTTCGTCGATCGGTGTGAACAGCGGGCTGAAACGAATGGACGGTTCCTGTTTCCACCGATTGTTGAATGGGTAGCCGTCGAGAACACTTCCGTCGGGGTCGATTTCGACCTGCTTCGGTTTCGCATCCGACGTAAAAGTGAGTCGCCACTGTTGCGACTCATCGCGCTCTATCCACGAGGCGGATGAGCCAGCGAATACCTGCTGAGGATTCAATCGCAAACGCTGCAGCTTCCCATCCGCTGTGCGGAGCTGTACGTCGACCGGCTCGGCAATCTCACCGTGCTGATCGATCAACACAGTTGTGTGATGCTCATTGGCGTGCTGGTGAGTCTTCACACTTGTGATGGCCCAGTCGGTCACACCGGACGTTCGCAGCCAGCCATCAAAGAACTCGTCCCAGCTCTCGCCAGTGAAGTCTTCCAGCTCTCGCTGAAAGTCGGAGAGATGCACGATCCGAAATCGGTAGCGCTGGTAGATGTGCCTCAGGAATGCCAGGAACCGCTCGCGGCCGAGCCGGTTCTGAATCATGCCGACGACTCGGGCGCCGCGGTCGTAAACCAGAAAGAACAGGTTGTGGACGTGGCCGAGTGCATCGAGCGGCGTATCAGTTGGCGTTGTCCCGCCGCGGTCGCGGTACAGATCGAAGCCGCTGTGGACGAGCGTTCGATAAGGAATGTTCGGAAGCTGACAGATGCCGGAACCTGGCAGGGACAACACCTCCGCGTTCGCACCGTACTTGTCTTCAATGGCGACGCGGGTCAGCCACGTCACGATCGATTCATCCATGAACGGTTCACGAAAGCCGTCCGTGCCGACCGCGGAGTACCACCACTGGTGACAGATTTCGTGAGTCACCAGGTGCTCGACATATCGGCCTGCTCGGCGAGGCGCATCGAGAATGCGCTGGTCGATCATCACCAGGCCCGACGACTCGTTGCCGTTCCAACCGAAGTATGACTCGACGAGTTCAAATTCGCGGTACGGATAACGACCAAACCACTGTGAGAATCGACGGATTGATTCCGTCGCGATCTGCAGCGCCAGGCGTGCATTCCCCTGATCCTCAGGAAACGCGAGCACCCGAATCGGAATACCGTCGAACGCGGATTCGTAAACTTCGAACCGGTCGCTGGCCACGATTGTGAAGTCCCGCAGACTGCGCCCTTGAATCTTCAGCCCCTGACGGCCGTGCTGATCCTGCGTTCGACTGACGACACGGCCGCCGCTGGCGACTCGCTGGCCGACTGGCAACGTCAGAGTCACGTCGTAGTGGCCAACCTCAACGTGCCACGGTTGATGCCAACCGACGAACGGAGTCGCATCCCAGCCTTTCTCGCCGAACACGGCCAGCACCGGATACCAGTTGAGGAGATTCGTCACTCCGCGGAACTGCCCAACTCGTCCCTGCAGCGGAGGTAGATCGATCCAGTAGTCGAGCTGAACTTCGATGGATTCGCTCGGCTGCACGGTTCGACCGAGGGCCACGTGGAGGTGCGTGTCGGCCACCGCGTCGATTGACGTTTCGAGGTCTCTTCCGTCGAGAGTCAGTGACGTCAGATGAAAGCGTCTTCCCACTCGGTCAATTGAAGTCCGCGGGTTCAACCGAAGCGACTCGACCGTGCGTTCGTAAACTTCGAGCTGTTTCGCATTGGGGCGATGATTTGGCACCACATGAAACAGCATTCGGTCTGTCGCTTTCGGCCCGGGATTTGTCCAGCGGACCAACTGGCGAACGGCAACTCGTGAGGCGTCCGTGTCCAAGTCGATGTGCATGCGGTAGACGGCCGTCCGATCGGCGGCAGCGTTCGCCACCGCGCCAGGATTCGACGTCGCGATCGTCCTCTGTGCGACTGCCGATGGCAGCCACGCTTCGAGGATGAACGCCGCGATCATCACCAGCGGACAAGCACCACGATTCATGCCAATCGTTGCTCCATTCCACGGGAAATGCGGAACCCTGCTAATTTATTCGTAGTCAGGATCAGCCGAACGGGGCGCCTGGAGATTTCTGCTGTCATGAGGATCACTGCCGCTCCGTTCTAATGAATCGCTGCAATTCATGTGCTAACTACTTCGTAGTTATGTGGACGCTGAAGCCCTGTGCCTGGAGCGAGCTGTGGTGCTGTGACCTCGTGGCAGAGCACGGCACGGAAACAGTGCAGACGGTGCTCGGCCGAGTAGATCGCCTTCGCTGGTCGTTCCAAGTCGACGTCATTTGCGAATCGAAGTCCCGCGCGGCGAATGGCGTCACACAGATAACGGGGATTGATGCGAGGGAAGTCAAACGCCAGCACAATGAGACCGCCCGGGGCGAGGACTCGCCGAAACTCCAGGAGTGTCTCGTAAATGTCCTCGCGAACGAACGGCGGTAACGGTCGAACGTGCCTGAGGAATGGCCACTTGTTGAATCGATCCTTGAGGTGTTCCAGGACGGAGATGCAGAAGACGCGATCGAACGTTGCGTCTGGCCACGGGATGTCTTTCAAAGAGGCCACTGAGTAACGAACGTCGGGAGTTTGTGGCTCGAAGACTTGTCATGTGGTAGATTCGGCCGAAGCCTGCCCGGATCAACGATCTCATCTCGGACTGATCCAGAATTCTCTGGTCGATGTCACACGCGTGACAGGCCTGGCACATCTTTGCGAGATAGAACTTCAGGGGATGTTCAATTCCACAGGCCGCGTCGAGCACGGTCGCGTCGCGGTCGGCAAACTCGGCCGCACAGGCATATTCGTAGGGGCGGTTCCACCAGCACTCTGGCAGGTCAAAGACAAAGTCGTTCCTTCGTGCGTCGCGCGTTGTCACAAATCGCGAGATCAGTCGATCCATCGCGTTCTCCCTGGAATCCATTCCTCTCGCCGCCGCTCTGTCTGACTTCACAGCAAGCGGCATGCTCTTCGCGCGGACGATAGAAGACTGCTGAAGATTTCGAAATACGAATCTATTAGTTTTAACGAAGACGATCTAAAGCCGGCGTCGTCAGATCAAAGAAACTGGTATACGGCTGGATCGTTCCGCTGCTGGCGTTTCTCGAACAGCGCGCGACCTGCTCCGCTGCCTTCATCTGGCATTGAGGCCGCGCCCTGCGGCCCGGGCGGAGGACTTCATCGAATTCCATCCCGCAGCATTTCGACGGCGGCGTTTCGACCGCAGGCGCCCATGACGCCGCCGCCGGGGTGGGCGGCGCTGCCGCATAAGTAGAGTCCACCGACTGGCGTTCGATAATCGCTCCAGCCCGCTACGGGACGCAGGCTGAACAGTTGGTGGAGTGGCATGGCTCCCTGGAAGATGTTCCCGCCCGTCAGGCCGAATGTTCGTTCCAGGTCGAGCGGTGACAACACTTGGCGATGCAGAATTGAAGCCGGGACGTTGGGGGCGTATCGCGCGATCTCGGCAATGCAGTGGTCCGCGACTTCGTCCTTCAGTGTGTCCCAGTGCAGGCCCTCCGCGAGTTCGTACGGCGCGTACTGCACGAACAGGGACAGGATGTGATGCCCGTCCGGAGTCAACGTGCGATCGACGGACGTTGGAATCGTCATCTCGACGATGGGTCGCTGTGATGGGCGGCCGTATTTTGCGTCGTCGTACGCTCGTTCGAGATAGTCGGTCGTGCAGCCGATGTGAATTGTGCCGCGATGCTGTGGACCCGCTTCCGCGTTTCCCGGTAGGCATGTGAAGTCGGGCAGTTCGCTGACGGCCAGGTTGATCTTCATACTCGCGCTGGCATAGTCAATTCGCTGCACGGCCTGGAGGAATGGTTCCGGCAAGTCGTCCGCTGCGATGAAGCGTTCAAACGTCAGTCGGGCGTCGACGTTCGACGCGACGCGCTTTGCCCGAATCTCCTCGCCATCCGCAAGGATCACACTTGCGACGCGACCGTCGACAACAGGGATTGAGGCGACTTCGCATTCGGTTCGAATCTCAACACCCACCTCCCGACAGGCCGCGGCCATCGCCTGAGTCAATCCGCCCATGCCGCCTTCGACGTAACCCCACACCCCGCGAGCACCACCGGCTGAACCCATCACGTGATGCATCAGGACATACGCCGTCCCCGGCGCGGAAATCGGCTGAAACGTCCCGATCACGGCGTCGGTCGCCAGCGTGGCCCGCAACACATCCGATTCAAACCAGCGTTCCAGAATCGGTCGCGCCGCTCCGGTCAGTAGTTCGATCGCTTCAGGCAGGTCGTTTCCCAGCTTCTTCAGCGCGTGAAACAGTGACGCTCCACCACGCAGATCCCGCAATTTTTTTCCGATCGGCACGTCACGCCATTCGCGGGGCAGTGGCAGTAGATCCGGGGGTGTTTTGCTCAGCACCGGTTCGAGACATTCGGCCACTCGTTCCAGCAGGCGGTTGTATCGCGGATACGCCTCGGCATCGCGCTGTGAGAACTTGGAAATCTCGCGCCGATTTTCCGCCTCATCCGGCCCCAGAAGCAGATACCGCCCATCCTCCAGCGGCGTGAATGACGACGGCACACGCGGCAGGACTCGGTACCCGTGCCGGTTCAGTTCCATCCGCGATTCGATCTCGGGCAGCAGCAGGCTCACGACGTAGGACGCGGTCGAAACTCGGTAGCCTGGCCAGAGTTCCTCAGTCACAGCACAGCCACCGACGACCGATCGGCGTTCGAGCACCAGCACGTCCCAGCCGGCCCGAGCCAGCTCGAAGGCGCACACCAGTCCGTTGTGGCCGCCTCCGATGATCACGCAGTCCCGCATGAGTGGTCTTTCACTGATTCTTCAAACAAGCGACCAGTGCGACGATGCATCGTCGCTTTCCTTTGCGGCGAAGCCGCCTTCCTTCCATTCACTCGAAACGCTGGTCTACACGAAAATGGAAAAGCGGCTTCGCCACTCATGGAAAGCGGTGATGCATCACCGCACTCCAGAGCTGAGTGGCCTCTGTTGCAGGGCGGAACTATAAAGCCGCCCTGAACAACCCAGCCAGACCGGTCCCATCTACGGACGTCGATCCATGAGTACTCTGCACGACAACGATCCCGATATCTGGGCTGCCATTCAGAACGAGCAGACGCGTCAGCGTGACGGTCTGGAACTCATCGCCTCAGAGAATTACACCAGCGCGGCCGTCATGGAAGCGGCGGGCACTGTGCTGACGAACAAATACGCCGAGGGCTATCCGGATCGCCGCTACTACGGTGGTTGTGAAAACGTCGACGTCATCGAAGAACTCGCCCGCGAACGCGTGTGCGAACTGTTCGGGGCAGAGCACGCCAACGTCCAGTCACACGCCGGGTCTCAGGCCAACATGGCGGTCTATCTGACGGTCCTGGATCCCGGTGACACTTACCTGGCGATGAACCTTGCGCACGGCGGGCACCTGACGCATGGTTCGCCCGTCAATTTTTCCGGCAAGCTTTACAACGTTGTGCCCTACGGAGTTCGAGAAGACGACCATCGCATCGATTTCGACCAGGTCGCGGTGCTGGCTCGCGAGCACAAGCCGAAGCTGATTGTCGCCGGCGCGAGTGCCTATCCGCGCGAAATTGATCACGCGAAATTCGCAGAGATCGCGAAAGAGGTCGGCGCCTTGTTCATGGTCGACATGGCTCACTACGCAGGTCTTGTCGCTGGCGGTGTCCACAACAATCCCGTCGAGGTCGCTGACTTTGTGACTTCAACTTCGCACAAAACACTCCGCGGGCCCCGTTCGGGATTCGTGCTGTGTCGCGAGGAGCACGCGAAAGGCATCGACAAGACTGTGTTTCCCGGGATGCAGGGCGGCCCACTGTGTCACATCGTGGCGGCCAAAGCCGTCTGTTTTGGTGAGGCCAGCAAGCCGGAATTCAAGGACTACGCGCGTCAGGTTGTCTCCAACGCCCAGGCCCTCGCTGAGGTCCTACTGAGTGGCGACATCTCGATCTCTTCGGGAGGCACGGACAATCATCTGATGCTGTGCGACATGACGAAAATCGACCTGACCGGCAAAATTGCCGAACAGGCACTCGAACGCGCCGGAATCACAGTTAATAAGAACATGATCCCCTACGACGAACGGTCTCCGTTCGATCCCAGTGGTATCCGCATCGGTACGGCCGCGCTGACGACACGCGGTATGAAAGAGGACGACATGCGGCGTGTCGGTGACTGGATTCTTGAAGTCCTGCGTAACTCGGACAATCACGACATCGTGTCCGGTGTCAGGGAAGAGGTCCGCGGATTCGCACGCTCATTTCCCGTTCCGGGCGTGGAGTAGCGCCGGGCACGCCGTTCATTGGACCCAGTCGAGCGATCGTTCTACCGCCCGCTTCCAGTCGGCGTAGAGTGCATCCGGTTGTTTCCGGTCGCTAGCCGGCTGGAACTCGGCATCAAGTTGCCAGTTGCCGGTGATGTCGGCCTGATCGCTCCATACACCAGTCGCCAGTCCGGCGAGGTACGCGGCTCCGAGCGCCGTCGTCTCCTGCACGACGGGTCGTTGCACGGACACCCCCAGTTGATCGGCCTGAAACTGCATGAGCAGACCATTGGCACATGCTCCACCATCGACGCGCAGCACGTCGAGTCGTTCACTTGCATCCTGCTGCATGGCTTCCAGGACGTCGCGCGTCTGATACGCAATGGCTTCGACTGCCGCGCGGGCAATATGGGCCCGCGTCGTCCCACGTGACAGGCCGACAATGGTGCCCCGCGCATTCGGATTCCAGTAGGGAGCCCCCAGGCCAACGAAAGCCGGGACCAGATAGACGCCGTCAGTTCCATCAACTTCGCTGGCCAGCGCTTCGATTTGCGAAGCGTCTTCAAAGAACTGCAGGCCATCACGTAGCCACTGAACGACGGCTCCGGCAACAAACACTGATCCCTCCAGACAGTATGTGACTTCCCCGTTCAGGCTCCAGCCGATCGTCGTCAGGAGACCGTTGTTTGACTCGACCGGAGTCGTGCCGGTGTTCATCAGCAGGAAGCAGCCCGTGCCGTATGTATTCTTGACCTGTCCGACGTCGAAACATCCCTGCCCGAATGTCGCCGCCTGCTGGTCGCCCGCAATGCCGGCAATCGGTATGGCGGCACCGAACAGAGAGGGATCCGTCTCGCCGTAGATTTCGCTCGACGGCCGCACCTCCGGCAGCATCGCCCTGGGCACATTCAGAATGCCGAGCAGTTCGTCATCCCACTCCAACGTGCGGATGTTGAACAGCAGCGTGCGACTGGCGTTGCTGAAGTCTGTCACATGCAGCCGACCGCCGGACAATCGCCATGTGAGGAATGAGTCGACAGTCCCGAACAGAATCTCGCCCCGCTCAGCGCGAGATCGCAGACCGTCGATCTGGTCCAGCAGGTAGCTGATTTTCGTGCCGGAAAAATAGGCGTCGAGAACCAGACCGGTTTTTCGCCGAAACGTCTCGGCGTGTCCTTCCTGTTTGAGTCGGTCACACATGCCGGCGGTCACTCGACTTTGCCAGACGATCGCGTTTGCGACGGGCCGTCCGCTGTCGCGTTCCCAGAGCACGGTCGTCTCACGCTGATTGGTGATCCCAATGCCCGCGATGTCGGCGGCTTGCAGACCGGAATCGGCCAGGGCCCGTTTTGCGGTCGCCAACTGGCTTTCCCAGATCGCCTCGGGATCGTGCTCGACGTGCCCGGGTTGCGGGAATATCTGTGGAAACTCCTTCTGGGCCGTCGCAACGGACCGACCGTCGTGTCCAAACACAATCGCCCGACTGGATGTCGTTCCCTGGTCCAGAGCCAGAACATGATCCGCCATGATGAGTCCTCTCGATTCGTGCGCCTTACCTGCGGCAGTATGTCCGAGAGTCGCCGGAACGCGAACAGAATCGACGGAATCGCGGACTCCGTTTGATTTCTCACGTGAGAGCTCTCTGTTTGGCGGAGCTCATGCTGCAGGAACGCGGGAGTCCGTAGTCGATCGATGACAATCGCCGGTGGGCGTCGTGGAATCTCATGTTGCCTCGATGCACGCTCGCGTTCAGAATCCCCGGCTTGCGGGAACCCGTCGTCCGGCACGGGTTCTTTTCGACACGAACCATCTTCTCAGCGAGGCAGGGACCGCCATGCAGGGTTCGGAAACTCAGGCTACCGCTTCCGCTCATGCTCCACTCAATCGTGACGTGGTGGAATGGGTTGATACCGTCGCGCGACTCACGAAACCGGACATCGTTCACTGGTGTACGGGTTCCGATGAGGAGTACTCAAAACTCTGTGAGCTGATGACTCGCGACGGTTCGCTGCTGCCGCTTGACGAAGACAGGCATCCGAATTCGTTTTATGCCCGCAGTAATCCGAACGATGTGGCGCGTGTCGAAGACAGGACGTTTATCTGCAGCCGCAACGAATCAGACGCCGGTCCCAGCAACAACTGGATGGACCCGGTCTACATGCGCGAGCAGATGGATCGGCTGTTCGACGGCTGTATGCAGGGAAAGGTGATGTACGTCATTCCGTACCTGATGGGCCCGCCCGGCAGCAATCTGGCTCAGGTCGGTGTGATGGTCACGGACAGTCCCTTTGTGGTCGCCAACATGCGGATCATGACCCGCATGGGCAGCGTGGCACTCGACGAATTCCGGCATCACACCAAGTTCGTCAAAGGCATGCACAGTGTCGGCACGCTCGATCCAGAGCAGCGCTACATCTGCCACTTCCCCGAAGACCAGCTCATCATGAGCTTCAGTTCCAATTACGGGGGCAACGCACTGCTGGGGAAGAAATGCCATGCGCTGCGACTGGCGAGTGTGGCGGCCAGGAATGAAGGCTGGCTCGCCGAGCACATGATGATTCTGGGCGTGACCAGCCCTGACGGCGTGACAACCTACATCGCGGGCGCGTTTCCGTCCGCGTGTGGTAAGACCAATCTGTCGATGCTGGTTCCGCCCGACCCCGACCTCGCTTCGGGCTGGAAGGTGGAGACCATCGGCGACGACATCGCATGGCTGAAATTCGGCGAGGACGGGCGACTGTACGCCATCAACCCGGAAGCCGGGTTTTTCGGTGTGGCTCCTGGAACGAGCACGGAGACCAATCCGAATGCCATGCGGACGCTACATTCGAACGCGTTGTTTACGAACGTCGCGCTGACGGACGATAGATCTGTCTGGTGGGAGGGCATGGACGGTGATCCGCCTGATACCTGCACGGACTGGACCGGTCAGCCCTGGACGCCGCAGAGTTCAACTCCGGCCGCCCACCCCAACAGTCGATTCACGGTCCCGGCCAGTCAGTGCCCGTGTATCTCGCCGGAGTGGGAGAACCCGGAAGGTGTTCCGATCAGTGCAATCATCTTTGGGGGACGACGTTCCACGACGATGCCGCTGGTCTACGAAGCCTTCAACTGGCAGCACGGCACCTACCTTGGTGCAACGTTGACCAGCGAGAAAACCGCGGCAGCAGCGGGACAGGTCGGACAGTTGCGTTACGACCCCATGGCCATGCTGCCGTTTTGCGGCTACCACATGGCCGATTACTGGCAGCACTGGCTGGAGATGGGGCGCCGCGAGGATGCTCAGATGCCGCGCGTTTATCACGTCAACTGGTTCCGTAAGGACGCCGACGGTCAGTTTCTGTGGCCGGGGTATCGCGAGAACATGCGCGTTCTGAAATGGATCGTGGACCGTGTTCGCAATCGAGGCGGTTCCGTCGCAACACCGATCGGCATGACTCCGACTCCGCAGTCACTTGAGGTCGGTGGATTTGGCTGGACGCCGGAAGCGATCAACGAACTCCTCGCGGTGAATCCCGACGACTGGTACAAAGAGGTCGACCAGCGCGAAGAATTCCTGATGAAATTCGGTGCCAAGCTACCGACCGAACTGCTTGAAGAGAACCAGTCCCTGCGGCAACGGATTCAGCATGCTCAGACGCAACCGCGGAACGCGTAATCGTGAGTTTTCAGTGATTCCTGACGAGCCTCTGAAACGCGTTGTCGTATGTCTGCTCGCGGTGTGCTGCATAGCGGCGAACGCGTCCGCTCAGGAATTGCCGGTCAGGATCAACCCGCGACGCGCGTACGGGTACCTCGAAGAGATTTGCCGGATCGGCCCGCGTGTCAGTGGAACCGAGGGCATGCTTCTGCAGCAGCAGTTGATCATCGAGCATTTCCGCAAGCTTGGTGGTGACGTGCGGGCCCAACGATTCAACGTGGCGCATCCGCAAACCGGGAACCCGGTTCGGATGACCAATCTGGTCGTTTCCTGGAATCCGACGGCGCGAGATCGTGTCCTGTTGTGTTGCCACTACGACACGCGGCCGTTCCCGGACCGAGACCGGTTTCGCCCCAAAGGGAAGTTCATCGGAGCCAACGACGGGGCCAGTGGCGTTGCCCTGTTCATGGAAATGGCTCACCACATGAAGTCGATCCAGCCCAGGTATGGTGTCGACTTCATTTTCTTTGACGGCGAGGAACTCGTTTACCAGCAGGGAGACAAGTACTTTCTCGGCTCGGAGTACTTCTCCAAATGGTATCGCGACACTCCGCCGAAGAACTTTCGGTATGTGTGCGGGGTGCTGGTCGACATGATTGCGGACAAACAACTGGCGATTTACGTCGAGAAAAACAGCCTGAACATGGCCCCCAATGTCACACGCAGCGTCTGGGCCACCGCGAAACGAATGGGCGTGAAGGAGTTCGTCGGGGAACCCAAATACGAAGTCCGGGATGACCACTTGGCGCTGAACGAGATCGCGAAGATCCCGACCTGTGACATCATCGACTTTGACTATCCGTACTGGCATACAACACGGGACACCGCGAGTGCGTGTTCCGCCGCCAGTCTCTCCAAAGTCGGACGCGTATTGCTGCAGTGGTTGACCGAAGTGCCGATCAAGCCACCAGCATCCGGTTCGTAAGCATCGCCCTTGAATTAAGTGTCGTCTTTCGCTCCGCGAAAGAACGCACTTTCGCGGAGCGAAAGGCGACACTAAATGATCGAACGATCCTAAACTCTTTCAACTCGCGACCATCACGACTCGTCGGCGCGCGGAGCTTTCAGCGTCTTAAGGAACTCGATGATGGCCCTGCGGCCGTCATCGTCCAGTTCCTTCCTGAATCGCTTCGCCACGTGTCGGGCTTCGCCATGGTGAGCTGCGATCGCATCCGCAAGTGTCGCGGCTGAGCCGTCGTGCATGTACGGAGCCGAGTCGGCGACTCCCCACAACGGCGGCGTCTTCCATTCGTTGAGGGCCGGAACATTGTTCGGCAGGGGAATCTCCAGTTCACGGAAATAACCTGGGTCGTCCGGGGCGGCGATGTTGTAGAGGCACAGGTCGCTGTAGATGCCTTCGATCCCGCTCAGATTCGGGACGTGACAGTCGGTGCAGCCGATAGACGTGAACAGCTCTTTTCCGCGGTACGCCAGCACGCGTTCGTCGAGGGACTCGGGAAACTGTTGGGTCGGCCGGTCGAGCAGGCGGCAAAACGTGACCAGGCTATCCAACTGCCGCGAAGTCATATCCAGTTCAGCATCCGCGTCGGGAACATGCTCGCCCGGCGCATCCTGGCGACGGTACGAGTTTGACAGTCCGACCTCCACAGCACACGCCGTCGCGACGAACTCCTTGAGTGTTGCGAACTGAGCCTTCCAGCCGAACTTGCCGATGCGCCCATCCGGCAGGACATGAACTTTGCCCATCGATCCGTCGAATTTGCCGGCGAGTTCCTGTCCGACGGAACGCACGCCATGGCCCCAGGCCTGACTGCGAATCGACCAGCCGGAGATTTCATCAATCAAGCCCGCTCCGAACAGCGCCGGTGTATTGATCGTCTCGATCTGGACCGGATCAAAGTCTTCGAACCGCACCTGACAACCACCGATGACTTTGGTCCCCTGAGGAATGATGGGAAACAGCCGAGTGAGAGTCTCCTGTGTTTCCAGCAGTCGATCGATGGTGGCGCTGGCGTGAATCACGCCGCCGTGCATGTTCTTGTCGTTGCGGTTCGGCAGGACTGTGAACGCCGTCACGTTGTGCCTGTTTTCACCAGCTCCGCCGACTCCGCCAACGAAGTGGCAGGCCACACACGAATTCTGATTGAAGACCGGACCCAGTCCGTCGCCTTCACCGGCCAGCGGGTCGTCGGGCTGCCACTCGTGGACGAACAGTTCGCGCCCCTCGGTCGAAAGGACTTCCTGAGAGGGCCTGATCAGCCAGGCGAACGCCTCGACCGTACCCCAGGTCACCACGAGAGCGGCCACCACCGCGATAATCTGTCGACGCTGATTGAGCTTTGACCAGTGGTTCATGAGTCGTGTCCTCGTACACCTGTGCCCTGAATTGCGATGGCAGATTTGGAGTCGACAGTTCGAGCCAGCGGGAGCCGACCCGAACATTGTGAGGACTTCCGAACCGGATGCCAACAACTGTTCCCCGGCGCGTGCCAGGCTCTCGATTACGCAGCGATCGGCCGTCGGATCTCGTGCTAATTCATGTCGTTGCGTGGGAATCCGGCGCGAGCGTCGCGTCGCTGTTCTTTACGCACGGATTTCGCGGCAGGTACCATGCTGACGAACCGGACCGATGAGCGGCATTCCGGCAGGAGAGAGAACAATGAGTCGGTTTCTTCAAGACCTTCCGCAACTGCGTATGGCATTCCTCGTCACTGCCGTTTGTGGCAGCCTGGCGAGCGGCGCGTACGTTGTGGCAGACGACGCGGCAGATGAACTCAAGACAGCCCGGGGGCTCTTTCAGGACAAACGCTGGTCTCTGGCTGAGTTCGCATTCCGGCAATTCCTGGTCAAGCATCCGAAGGACGCTCAGGTGCCGCTGGGGACCTATTACCTGGGCATGTCCCAACTTCAGCTCCAGAAGCACGCCGATGCGCGAACGACTTTGCGTTCTTTCGTGACAAAGAATGCCAAGCACCCGGAAGTCCCGCACGCGACCTATCGGATTGCCGAATGCAGTTATCAGTTGGGCGATCTGGACGCTGCCATTACCGAGTTCGACGCGGCACTGAAGAAGCATCCGGAAGAGTCTTTTCGCGACTTCGCCTGGGCCTATCTGGGTGATGCCCAGCGGCAGACGAAGCAGTACCGCGAGGCCGCCGTCAATCTGCGGAAAGCTCTGACTGGACGAATGGCATCGGAGGCCCGCTTTGGTCTGGCGCAAACGAGCGAAGCACTCGGCCAGACCGACGAAGCGATCAAGCTGTACCGCGAGGTGTCTGCCGACGAGAAAGCCTCTCGCGCCGACGCGGCTCAGCTTGGCGTCGCCAATCTGCTGTTTGGAGCGAGTAAGTACGCCGAGTCCATCGTTGAATACAAACTCGTCGAGTCAAAGTTCGCAACCAGTGATCTGGTCTCGGTGGCACGCCTGAATTGCGGATTCGCGAACTATCAGATTGGCGAATTTCGGGCAGCCATGCTGCTGTTCGACCAAGCCGAGTCCGATCCGAAGCAACGGATCACCGCGGGCTACTGGAAAGGCCTGTCGACGAAAGCGCTGGGCGACCAGACAGGCGCCGCTGATGTGCTCGAAGGCGTGGCGAAGATCGCTGGAGACGATCCACTGTCGGAGTCCATCATTTATCAACTGGCGGACAGTGAATATCGATCCGGCGATCTCGATCAGGCAGAACGTCGGTTTCTGGAAGTCGTTGATCGCTGGCCGCGCGGGCGGTATGCGGACCACAGCCTCTACTTCGCTGCCGAGTGCCTGATGCGGAAGGCTCGGACGGCGAAGGGAGATCAGCGTGCGACACATCTCAAAGAAGCCGGCCTGCTTCTGGACCGATTCGATCAGGACTATTCAACCAGCGGCATTCGCCTGTCACACAACCTGCAGCGTGGACAGTTCCTGCGTCTGGGTGGCCGGCCGGATGAACTGGCTCGGGCCGAACAGATTTATCAATCGGTTCTCAGTTCGAGCCGCCAGCAGGCGACTTTGGACGAAGCGAGTTATCAGCTTGCTCTCGTGCGGCAAAGTCTGGGGAACACTCAGGGAGCTGTGGATGCCATTCGCCCGTTGGCCGAGGCCGTCATCGAGGACCCGCAGCGTGGGCTCCCGCAGTCGTTGATTCTGTATTCGCAGCTTACCCGTGAAACGGGAGACATCGCGCGTGCCGTGCTCGCCGCGCAGCGTTACCTCGATACACAGCTCAAGGGAGAACTTCGCGCTCAGGCCTACAGCAGCCTGGCCATGAGCGGAGCATTGGGCGAAGACTGGGCGGGCGCCGATGCCGCCCTGAATCGACTCATCAATGAACACCCTGAAAGCCCGCTCGTTTCGCAGACGCTGCTCGCAGTCGCTCAGAGCGCCGAAGACAGCAAACACTGGACACTCGCCATCAAACTTTACGAGGCAATGATCGCGCCGGGGAAAGACTCGCCCTATCACGCGAATGGTTTGTATGGACTGGCATGGTGCCAGCATAAGAACGGCGAGTTTGCCAAAGCCGAGCAGCTCTGTCGGGATTTCGGCGTCGAGTATCCGAAGCATGCCCTGGCTCCCGACGCGGCCTTCCTGCTGGGCCAGTCTCTGTACGCCGCAGGAGATCTTGAAGCCGCCGCGACGGCCTTCGACGAAGGCTTCCGGAACCACCAGCCGGCAAATCAGGCGTTTCTGTCCGGCATCGAAGCCGCTCGAGCTCAGTTCGAACTTAAGAAGACTGCCGACGGGGACCAGGCTTATGCGGCAGTCGTCGCCGCCTTTCCTGATGTCGCTGAACACGACAAGCTGTTCGACGAATGGGCCATGATGCTGTACAGGGCCGAACAGTTCGACCGGTCGGACGCCGTCTATCGCGAGCTGATTGCCACCCACCCGGAAAGCGACCTGGTCGATAATGCTCGCTACAGCCTGGCGGAAAGTGAATTGATCAATGGCAACAGCGAAGAAGCCAGGACCGAATTCCTCAAGCTGGCGAACGATGAGAAGTCAGACAGGCGTGTACAGGAAGAGTCGCTGTTTCGTCTGGTTGGTATCAATATTGAGGCCGAAGAGTGGAAGGATGCCATTAAGTATTCCGGTGAGCTGACGACGCGCTTCCCAGACGGTGATTACGCGGCTGAAGCAAACTTCTACCAGGGTGACGCGCACATTCACCTGAAGCAATACAACGAGGCGGAAAAAGTTCTTGACGCTCTGACGAAGTACGAATCGGATGCGGAGCTGTCGCAGGCGGACTGGTTCCCTCACACATGGGTGCTGCTGGCCGAAGCTCAACTGCAACTCAAGAAGTATCCGGCCGTCAAAGCAACCGTGGACCGAATGCGCGTATGGAATTCAGAATCTCCAGTTCTGTATCGAATCGATGAAGTGCTGGGGCGGGCCTTTAAGAACCAGGCGAAATTCGATGAAGCCCGTGAGGCTTTCAAACGCGTCACTCAATCCAAAGACGGTCGACGGACGGAAACGGCAGCCAAATCGCAGCTCATGATCGCCGAGACATTTTTTCTACAGGAAAAGTATCCGGAGGCCGGCGTCGAGTACTTCAAGGTCAAGGATGACTATAAGTTTCCATTGTGGGCATCGGCCGCCTTGTCGCAGCTCGGAAAGTGCTATGAATTGATGGATGATAAACCGTCGGCGATCAGCACTTATCGCGAGCTGGTCGACGCGTATCCCGACACGACGTACGCGGCAGACGCGAAAAAACGGCTGACGGATCTCGGTGCCGAGTAGACAGGCTCGAACAACAAGTCATGACCAGTCACAAGCCTCTGCTGTTCCATGCATCACTTGTCGCAGCGGTTGTTGCGGCGGGCAGCGTTCCGGTACGCGTTGACGCTCGTGACTCACCGCTCGCGACGCTCCTGTCCGACTTCTGCTTCGAGTGCCACAACAACGATCATGCGGAAGTTGGCATCAATCTGCAGCAACTGTCTGCGGATGGATCGTTTTCGAAGAGCTTTCGCACATGGCAGAAAGTTGCTGCCCAACTGGAAGCCGGCACGATGCCACCGCGGGACGCTACCCAGCCCACGAAATCACAACGGCAAACTCTGATCAGGAGTATCCGGAGTGGTATCCGTCGATCCGCTGAACAGCACGCTGGCGATCCTGGACATGTCGTGATGCGGCGTCTGACGAGTGCCGAGTATGCATACACCGTTCGCGATCTGACGGGACTCGATCTCAACCTGGAACGCAGCTTTGACAGCGACGCCGTGGGCGGAGCGGGATTCACGAATACAGGCATCGCTCAATTTGTGCAGGATTCGACACTGGAACGCTATCTGGAAGCTGCGAGGCAGATCGCTGATCACGCTGTTATCGGCGCCGGACCGCTGATCTTCTACCAGGATCCGGGACAAACAGGTTTGGAACTGTCGGCCGTTTCTCGAGTCAACCACATTTACCGCACACATGGATTCCGTACTGCGGCCGGTGAAGGCGGCGAAGCTTTCGGGATGCAGAAGTACCCGGATGCGTTCTACACGGCCTGGCAATTCAAACATCGGCAGCGATTGAATCTTGGAAATGAAACCATCGGCTCGCTGGCAAAGCGAAATGGTGTCACGGTTCGATTTGCTGAGTACATCCACCGTGTGCTGTCCGATGACTCTCACCCGTTTCCACTATCGGACATTACTGAGCGGTGGCAGCAATTGCCGATTCCGAATGGTGGGGATTCAAAACTACTCAAGGGCGTCCGTGACGAGTGCGATGCAATTGTAAAAGCAATGCTCGTTTGGCAGAACCGGTTTGGGGAAAACCCGGACGCCAAGGAAGAGGCACCAGTCTTGAGTGACCGATCGTTCGACGTCTCACAGACAAAATCCTTTGAGATGAACATCAACTGGCCAGAGGGAACCCGGACAGCGCACCTTGTTCTGTCCGTTGAATCGGCCAATCAGGACGGGGATCCGGACGCCGTCATTGTCTGGAAGAATCCTGAAGTTCTGTTTCGGATCGATGATCAGGTTCTGAAGGACCCGCAACCGCTTCGGAAGTTTCTTACGCCAACCGTCGTGCAACGGTTGAAGTTCGGGTCTCATCCGCGAGGCGGCACAGTCGGACCCGGCGACTTTGTGACGACTGGTACAAAACCGCCGGCCTTCGAATTGCCCATCGTCCCAGGCGCACGTTCTGCGCGACTGCTGGTGACAGCCCAGCTTGACATTGAGCACGGCGAAGACTGCATCGTTCGCTGCACCATTGCTCAATTGGAAGAGACGGATCAGGGCAAGTCCGTCTCTGGATTACTGGCGAATCCACACAGCCCGGCATTCCGGGCCTGGAAGTCCGGCGTGCTGGAGTTCGCGCGTCTGATGCCCCAGGTGTCACAACGAGAGCCGGCTCCATCTGACCGCGATCCAATCCCGCCACCATTCGACTCGTCTTACAACAACGCCGAGCGGAACTACTATCACGGTCACATCAAGTACCACCGCGACGACGCCTTCCTGGTAAGGAACATCCTCGATGATGCAACGCGTAAGCAGCTCGACCGGGCGTGGATCGATCTGCTGGGGTCATTCGAATTCCACGACCTGTGGCTGCGATTCGTGTGCACGAAATCGGGCATCGACTTTGACGGTCGCCGAATCAGCGACATCGATCCGGCCTGGATTGAGAGGCTTCCACCTGAGTCGCGCGAGTACATCAGCCGGTTTCATCGTGAATATCAGTCGATTCAGGCCGCATTCGAAGAGGCTCAGCGCGGGCATCTGGATGACGCGATGCGATACGCAGCGCTCGCGTGGAGACGCCCGCTGCGGTCTTCAGAAGAACAGGGCTTGCGGGATTTCTACGCGACGTTGCGGACCGAGTCAGAACTCGATCATGGCCCTGCATTGCGAGCTTTGATCGCGCGAGTTCTGGTGGCACCTGACTTCATTTATCGCGCCGAACCGGCGCGCGAGGACGGACAGATCGTGCCGCTCAACGACTGGGAACTCGCCAGTCGGTTGAGTTATTTCCTGTGGTCGTCTGTGCCGGATGGCGAACTACGGAAGGCAGCCGCGGCCGGCCGCCTGAGCGATTCGGATGAACTGGCTCGCCAGTCCCGGCGCATGCTGCAGGATCCGAAGGCCATTCGCTTCGCCACCGAGTTCTTTGGTCAGTGGTTTGGCTTTTACCGCTTTGACCAGCACCGAGGGATTGATCCGCAGAGGTTTCCAGAGTTTTCCGAGTCATTGAAGTCCTCGATGCATGCTGAGGCGGTTGCCTTCTTCAGTCACATCGTTCGGCAGGACCGCCCGGTCAGCGAGATGCTGTTCGCGGATTACGCCTTCCTGAATGCGGAACTGGTAAAGCATTACGGGGTCCAGGCTTCGTTCAATTCCCAGCCGAGCAGTCCATTTGAATTACAGCGAGTCGATCGCGTGAATGACCAGCATCGCGGAGGTCTGCTGCGTCTGGGAGCTGTTCTGGCTGTGACCTCAGCCCCGTTGCGAACCAGCCCGGTGAAACGAGGCGACTGGATTCTCCGTCGCGTCCTGGGCACTCCCGTTCCGCCACCGCCAGCAGATGCGGGATCGATTCCAGCCGACGATGTGCAGGCCGACGGCCAGTCCATTCGTCAGCGTCTGGAAGCGCACCGTCGCGATGCAACATGCGCCAATTGTCATGCCCGAATCGACGCGCTGGGCTTCGCGCTGGAGCAGTTCGACCCACTCGGCCGCTGGCGCGAGGAGTATCGAGACGGGAACAGGATCGACACGTCGGGCCAGTTGAAAGACGGCACTCGGATCCTCGGCGAGGCCGGACTGCGCAAGTACTTGCGGGACCAGCAGGACCTGTTTCACGGAACACTGTGCCGAAAGCTGCTCGGGTACGCCCTGGGACGACGCGAATCCATTGGCGATCTGCCGTTGCTGGATCAAATGACAGCAGACCTCTCGGCCGGCGGACCAATGTCACAGTTGGTGCAACGCCTCGTGAAAAGCCGCCAGTTCCGATTTCACGGCCGATCCGAATAATTCCGGCGCCGGAGAGTGTCCGCTGCCCCGCCCCTTCGCCCCGACCCGAGGAACCCAGCACTGGCCGGACGGCTCTGTCGGGGATACGTAGGAACGATATCTTCCCGAGGCACCTCGTATCCCCTCCTGGACTCGAGTCGCCCGCGGGACTCAAGGATTCGTCGGATGATGGACAAGCTGAAAAAGCTGTTGGAGCGATTCATCCCCGTCCTGTCGGCGGAAGAGATCATCGCGATTGGTGGGGACATGGACATCTTCGGCAGCACCGATCCTGCGAAAATGCCGGGGCACCTGTTCCACCAGGCCGTCGAACGAGACTGGTCAACCGCGGTCCGCGCGAATATCGACAACCAGAACTACACGGTTTGTCCCCGTCACTGGTATGTCGACGCGGTCATCCCCTGCGAAGGGTGCGGAGAGGATTTCACCTTTTCGGCGGAAGAACAGCGGCTGTGGTACGAGACGTACCACTTCTACGTCGATTCGTTCCCGCAAAGATGCCTGCAGTGCCGTCGCAGCGACCGCCGTATCAAGAGTCTGCGGCAGGACTACGACCGTCTGATTGCCGCAGCTCTCGCCAGCGACGACAGGCAACTGAAGGCCAGACTCGTCGGGATCATCGACTCGCTGGTCGAGAGTGGTACGAGTTTCCCGGACAGGATTCAGGAGAAGCGGCGAGTCCTGCTGAAGCAGATTGCGGAGTGATCACGTTCAAGCGGCGGGGAATGGTGTTTTTGTTTAACGGCAAGCGGAAGACGTCGGCTCTTGAGGCCGTGTCGGTGGAGCCATCATCAGTTCCCCCGGCTGCGAGCAAAACCGAGACAGCCAGTCTCGCCTGCGGTAACGCCTTGATTGCCGTGGGAGCAATCCTGCATGGCAGCGGCCGAGCCATGGTCAAAGCCGGCCCCGTTGAACCTCTTCCGAACTCGTTCCCAGGTTCCAGCCTGGGAACGCACTCCTCGAAGCTCTGCTTCGCCGGCACGGGCATCATGATCGCGGATTCCACTCCGACGGACGGGAAGCCGGAGCTTCCCGGCGGTGCGTTCCCAAACTGGAGTTTGGGAACGAGACCGAATAGTCACGGCGTGCAGCAGCAATTCTCAGCCAGCCATGACCAGCATGTGGACGACGGACTGCAGATCGGCTTCACACAGTCGCAATGCATTGCGTACGTCGTTCAGGTGAGCGTCGTCTCGCAAATCGTCTTCAGTCTCGATCGATGCCAGCGAGAAGACTCGCTTAACCAGGAATGCCGCCAACATTTTGTCAGGTGACTCCGCTGTTTGACCGGCGGATTCGCTGAGATCGTGTTCGAACGTCTCAGGTTGAATCGCACTGAGCCGTTCCCGGACATGCGGGAATGCCTGCAGCAGCACTGCACGAAGAGTTTCATTCGTGCCCGGTGACTGGCACCAACGGACAACCTGCAGCACCAGCGGCACCAGGTACCAGTTCGGTCGCGTCTGCCAGCGATTGAGCAGTTCGTCGTTCCCGCTCACTTCACCGAGCCGGCGTCGAGCTTCGGACTGGCCCAGCAGCAACCCTGCTGGCTGACGTGGGGCTACGGATTCAAGCTGACCGGTGAAGTAATCGCGTGCGGCGGGATACTTCCCCCGGGCGAGGAGCACCATCCCGCGAGCCTCGATGAAGGTCTCGAAGCACTCACCGGTCAGGGCATCCGGCATCCCGAGGAATTCCTCTGCCTTGTCGCAGAGCCGGGACTTCGCGGCAGCGGCGGATTCTTTATTGGCTCGCCAGAGCGCGAGCAGGGCACGTCCCAGTCGCTGAGCCGCACCCATGCGACCGACGTCCTGGTTCAGGAGTTGAGCGGCGGCCTGGGAGACGAGTTGCGGCTGATGTTTCGGTTGCTGGCGGCAGCGTCGATCCCAGCGCTGGTCAAAGGAGGCGACGTGGTCCCTCGCATATTTGTCGCCCAGGTCAGCGGCTTGTTGGAACAATTCACGAGCCTGCTCTCGTGCTGTTTCGTCCTGTGCCGCAGCGCTTCGATCGAACAACAGTTCTGCGAGCCCATTATGTGCGAACGGATCTGATGGGAAATCGCTGAGCGTTGCACAGTACAGCGTCTCGGAGCCGGCAAGGTCACCCTGTAGGCGTTTGACATCGGCGACGCCATTGCGAGGAACAGGATTGTTGGGAAAATCAGCAACGGCCTCGCTATAGAGTTCTTCAGCCATCATCAGATCCCCGGCCTCCTTGTAAAACTTCGCCAGTTCGTTTCGGATGAAAGCGTCGTATGGAAAGCGTCGCCGTGCTTCCCACAGGGCATCAAACGCTTCACTCTCGGCGACGATGGCTCGATCAGTGCTGTGCTGATGGATCGCCAGGTCGCGACGAGCCCAGTGACAGCGGGCCAGCACGGTCCAGTTCCGCGCATTCGATGGGTCCCAGTCCAGAGCCTCCTGAATGATGGCGATCGCCCATTCCGGGTCATGTTCCTTCGCCGCTTCCGCCAGGCGATTGAACGTCCGCACCAGGTAGTGCGGATCGTTCGTCCTGGTCGCGTAGTTGCGATGACGTGACAGGAAGCCCATCAGTTCGTCAGTCGCGGGACCGTGTGCGTCAACGGCAGCAATAATGCGATCACGCTCAGGAATCGTGTGCGGCGGATCCTCTCGTCCCTGGCGGGTCTGACCTCGCACGGACGACTCCTGGGAAGCTAGCGGAAGAATCTGATGGAGCCACGCCACGCCTTGAGTTGAGGCCCGCTGCACGGACACGATGTGCGCGAATTCCCGGACCCAGGTCTCGGGCGACAGGTAATACCCGGCCATGACAATACGGGTCGTGCGTTCCCACAGGGACTGCTCCATTCCCGGCACGTCGGCCAGGTCGAGCAATGTGGTAAGCACCAGTTGCGGAACCTTTGGTGGCAACTGGCCCTCATCGTCACGCATTCGTCGCAAGCCCAGCAGGCCGATGTCTGTGTACTCCGGGGTTTCTCCGCCGGTTCGTAATGCCAGATTTCTCCAGAAGCCTGCGAGGTGCCGATTCTGGTTGCACCAGGCCAGTGCCGTAAGAAATGCGGCCTGAGGATCAAGGCTCGGATCCCGCACCAGCGGCCGCAGCCAGGCCTTGAGACTACGAGCGCGGGTGCGCAATAGCTCAGCGACCTGCGGCAGATCGAGACTCGTCACGGCCCGAAACACATCCTGCAGGCAGACTCCCCAGACGGTCGGAGACAATCCCTCCGGAGGCACTTGCTGGACGTGACGATTGAGCCATGCCACGACGCCCGTATCAAGCTGGTCGCGATGCGTCTCGATCACGTCGAGGAAAATCTCGCTCAGCGACGCGCGGGACCACACCGCCACCCCGACACGTCCCGTGACGAGGCGTTCGACGGCGTCTTCGGAGTCGGTGGCAAGCTCGGTCAGCCACTGAGCGACTGAGGCATTCATCAAGATGGCAAATCCGAAAGAAAAGTCAGGTCGTCGGACAGCAGGTCGCGGTGTCGGGCTCGTGCAGCGGCAATGTCGTCATCGGAGACTACCGCAGTCACCTCACCAACGCGACGGATATCGTCCAGTTGGTAGGCAATGGGTGCGTGCAGAAGTTCCTGCCAGAAGTCACCTGGAGGTCGAAGGTCTATCGTAAAACCAAATCCGTCTGAAGAGGAACTCCGCGGTGCCGGAAAGAAGCACGGATTTGGACCCGTCGATGGCACATCATCCAGAACGGTCGGACTCGCCGCCCACGCGGGTCGGCTGCGGTGAGTCTGGAAGACCCGATCCAGACTGTACTGCATGAGCACGACCAGGCGGGGACGTCCTCCCCGGGGTTGAACATGCGCAAGGCCGAACGCATCCCTCAGCCGGTCCGCCCATTCCGGCTGGGCCAGCAGCGGTTCGACCTCCGCAAACGGCGCGACAAAGGCTGGCCGCCGATCACTCCGCAGATTGACCTTTTCCAGCCACCCGCTGAGCAGGAGTTCGTCGTTCAGGTCGAGGGGAGTCGAAGCCTCCCGTGCCTCGATGAGACGCCTCAGCAAATCCGCAACCCTGGATTCCCCGAGCCCCGCGTCAGTGCCGCGGCTGTTCAGTCCATCAAGAGTCTCGATTCGGACGACATCCCAGTCCGGCCGAATACCATTGAGCCAGTTCTGCTGATTCACGGGCTCGAACGTCTGGCTGATCCGCGAGGCTGGCTGGCACAGTCTTTCGCGAGCAAACTGCCAGCCGTGTTGAAACCAGTCATCCGCGGTCATTGCGGCGACCGGAACAAACGGATGGGCGAGGTAATCCGCTTCACGATCGTGAGGCACTCGCTCGTCGAGAATGAAGTTTCGGGCAGGTTCGGATTCACTGAGCACGGCAGATCCGGCGAACACCTGCAGAGCCGGGAAGAATGTTGGGGAGGTCTGAAAGGCCATTGGACGAGATGTCGATCGGGCAGGTGATTCGCGTCTGGAACAAACCCCTTATGGGGCCATTAGTCCTCAGGTGCGTCCAGTTGTGTACTTGTAGTCATTATTGAAATTCACCGTGGGAGTCAAACGCGGAGTAATTGCTCAGCCGCCGTGACGAGCGGCGGGCCGGACAGGTCGTCGAGGGCTTCGTCGTCCAGGCTCCGTCAGTTACCGCGTCGCAGGTGTCGCTGTAGGCTTTCATGCGGCAGTTGGAAATGCACGTCATCGTTTTCCTGGCGACCAGGAGTTGATGCATGATGATCAGTGTGTCTATTCCGGCCCGGCAGACGTCGACAAGACGGCGGGTGAGGACTTCGGATTCCCGCAGGAAGCGAATGAAGTTTCGTGGGAGTGGGATGTCTAATCTGGTACCGCTTGAAGGCTCATCTGGAAATTGCCATGAATTCCGTCCACGTCGTGCTGCTTGTTGTGGTATGCGTTGCTCTGATGCCTGTGCAAGCGCCCGCCGCTGAACGTCCGAATGTGCTGTTCATCGCTGTCGATGACCTTAATGACTGGATCGGCTGCCTCGGTGGGCATCCGGATGGTCAGTCGCCGCACATTGATGCTCTGGCGGCACGGGGTTGCCTGTTTACGCGCGCGTACTGCTCGGCTCCGGCATGCAATCCGTCGCGCGTTGCTTTGATGACCGGGATGCGGCCTTCGACGACTGGCGTGTATCTCAATCCGCAACCGTGGCGACCGGTCCTGCCTGATGCGGTCACGCTGCCGCAGCATTTTATGGAGCATGGCTATCACGCAGCAGGCAGTGGCAAGATTTATCACGGCCGCTACGACGATGATGCCTCGTGGAATGACTACTTGAAAAAGGGCGCCGATCCGAAGCCGACCCAGAAAGTTCTCAAAGACCCGCACAGCAGGTCTGGCGGCATTGTCTTTGGTGTACTCGATGTCGAGGACTCGGAGATGAACGACCACAAGATGGTCGATCACGCGATCCGTTTCCTTGAACGAGTGCAGGACAAACCGTTCTTTCTGGCCTGTGGCATTTATCGGCCGCACATGCCGTGGCAGGTTCCCCGCGCTTATTACGACCTGTTTCCGCCGGAGAAACTCACACTGCCGCAGGTCCTTGAGACTGACCTGGACGACCTGCCGGCAGCCGGAGTGCGGATGGCCAGGCCGCAGGGCGATCATGCCACGATGTTAAAGACGGGCAACTGGCGATATGCCGTACAGGCCTATCTGGCCAGCATCAAATTTGCCGACGCCCAGGTCGGACGATTGATCGCGGCTCTCCACAGCAGTCGTCATGCGGACAATACAATCATCGTTCTGTGGGGAGACCATGGCTGGCATCTGGGCGAGAAACATCACTGGCGCAAGTTCTCTCTATGGGAAGAAGCCTGCCGCGCACCGCTGATGATCATCGCTCCCGGTGTCACCGAGGCCGATTCAAAGTGTGTCCGCACCATCGACTTTGTCGACCTGTACCCGACGCTGGCCGAACTCTGTGGCCTGCCCATCGGCGAGCACCTTGATGGCGAGAGCCTGGTCCCGCTCCTGAATCAGCCGGATCGCGAGTGGCCACATGCCGCTCTGACGACACACGGCCGCCTGAATCACGCGGTTCGCACCGAACGCTGGCGTTATATCCGCTATGCCGACGGCAGCGAGGAGTTGTACGACCACGACAAGGATCCGATGGAATGGACCAACCTGGGCAGTCATCCCGACTTTGGCGATGTCAGGCAGCAGCTCGCCGCGCGGCTTCCGAAAGAGAACGCCGCCGATGCGCCGTTCGACAAGAACATTCGATCAAACAGCAACACGAAGAAAAAGAAGAAGTGACGCAGAGTGTGGGGCGTGCGCGGGGAGACCTTCGGTCAGGTCAGTGGATGGGTCAGGAGACCGATCCACAGCTTTGCGGAGACCCCGTCCACAGCTTGTGTTCAATCGCGGGGCGGTTCGTAGCCGGCGAAGGCTCCGATTGGTACGGCGACGACGCCGGACTCGGTCACCGTTAATCCCGCGGCCCGGTCTTTGTCCGCGTCGTATCCGATCTCGATCCCCTCGGGCACGCAGACGCCTCGGTCGATGATCGCGCGTCGGACCCTGGCGTGCCGGCCTATCTGGACTCCGGAAAACAGGATCGAATCCCGTACCTCGGACCAACTGTTGACCCGCACGTCATGTCCGACGAGTGAGTGCTCGACCAGCCCGCCCGAAATAATCGATCCCGCGCACACGATGCTGTCCAACGCTCGCCCGGCACGCGGATTGTCTCCCGTCGTGTCGGCGAACACGGTCTTGGGTGGCGGCAGGGGCGGGAAATATGTGTGGATGTTCCACGACTGATCGTACAGGTCGAGTTCGGGTGAGACCGACACGAGGTCCATGTTGGCCTCGTAATAGGCATCCAGCGTTCCCACATCACGCCAGTAGTTGGTGTGCCCCGTGTTGCGGTCGCGGAATGGATACGCCAGCACATGATGTGTGTTGATCAGCGACGGAATGATGTCCTTCCCAAAATCGTGCGAGCTGTCTCGGTCCGCGCCGTCATCGCACAGCAGGTTCAGCAGGAAGTCACGATTGAAGACGTAAATTCCCATCGAGGCGAGGAACTTCTCCGGATCGTCCGGCATGGGATCCGCCTGCGGGGGCTTCTCTTTGAAGCCGGTGATTCGCAGTGATTCATCCGTCTGAATGGCTCCGAATTGATCCGAGTACTTCAACTCGACCGGCAGACTGGCGATCGTGCAGACAGCTCCGGTTTCGGCGTGGGCTCGGATCATGTCCGAGTAATCCATCTTGTAGATGTGATCGCCGGACAGAATCAGAATGTAATCGGCGTCGTGCTGCTCGATCGTGTAGATGTTCTGATAAACGGCGTCCGCCGTGCCCTGGTACCACTGGTCATCGATCCGCTGCTGCGGCGAGAGCACTTCGACAAACTCGTTCAGCTCGCGCGTGAGGAAACTCCAGCCCTGGTTGATATGCCGGTCCAGACTGGCGGCCCGGTACTGTGTCGCGACCAGAATCCGCCTGAGATTGCTGTTGATACAGTTCGACAGAGTAAAGTCGATGATGCGATACGCGCCGCCAAACGGCACGGCCGGTTTGGCCCGATCACGTGTCAGTGGTTCCAGTCGGGTGCCCTTTCCACCGGCCAGAATCAGAGTCAGCACATTCTTCAAGGCGAGTTCCTCCTGAGTTGCCAGCTTCAAACTCCGCTTGCATGGGGGCGGGATTGTATCCACTGATTCCGTGCAGGATAGCGGGCGTTACGTCTGTCGCCGGGGAGTCGAGGAAACCAGCGACGGACGATACGGAATGTCGCTTCCTGTTTGGCGACGGGCGCGGGAAACTGTCATGTCTGAATAAAGGAACCAGGATGACACCGAATCGAGTTTCCACCTTCATCGCCTGCGTACTGTGCCTTGTGCTGGTTCGACCGGGTCAGGCTGATGAAAAGGTGCCGGTCTTTGAATCGGACATTCAGCCGATCCTGGCGCGGAAATGTGGCAAGTGCCATGGCGGCAAGGTCCGCAAGGGTGGGCTCGATCTTTCATCGATGGCGGGCCTGCGTGTTGGCGGCGAGTCGGGCGAGGGTGCGGTTGCTGAAACCGTCGCTGACAGCCTGTTGTGGATCATGATCGACAGCGGCGACATGCCCCCCAAGGGTCAGAAGCCGCTGACCGGCAAAGAAACAACGACCATTCGGCGCTGGATCGCCACTGGTGCGCGATCCGACGCACGAAACCGACCGGTCGAAAAAACACTGACTCAGCATGACGTGCTGCCGATCGTGCTGTTGCGCTGTGCGACCTGTCACGGTGCACGCCTCAAGCGAGGCGGTGTCGATCTGCGGACACCGACCGCGATGCGAAAAGGCGGAACGAATGGTCCGGCACTTTTGCCTGGCGATCCCGACGCCAGTCTCATGATTCGGCGGATCGAGAGCGAAGCCTGTCCGCCCCGGGAACAACTGTTGAAGTACTTCGTCAAGCGGCCGCCAGCTTCCGAGGTCAAAGTCCTGCGCGACTGGATCGCGGCGGGCGCGCCTGAGGCTGACGTTCCGCCGGATGTCGCCACGACCGAACCTGACCCGCTCGTCACTGACGAGGATCGTCAGCACTGGGCGTTTCAATCGCCGCGGGCATCAACGGACCGAGGATCCGTCGATGAGTTCATTCTTGAGAAACTGAAGCAGAACGGCCTGACATTTTCTCCCGAAGCCGATCGCGACACGCTGATCCGCCGAAGCTACTTCGATCTGGTTGGAATGCCGCCGAGCCTCGCGGAGTGGACGAGGTGGCGCGGCAGTGATGATGAGAACTGGTATCCAGCGATGATCGATCACCTGCTCGCGTCACCGCGCTACGGAGAACGCTGGGGCCGATACTGGCTGGACGTGGCCGGCTACGCTGATTCTGAAGGGGGAGTGTCCGCCGATCCCATTCGCGAGGTTGCCTGGAAGTATCGCGACTACGTCATTCGAGCCTTCAACAACGATAAGCCTTATGACCGCTTTCTGACGGAACAGATTGCGGGCGACGAGTTGCTCGACCATGAGAACGCACCGCAGGTGACCGCGGAGATGGTTGAGAATCTGGTCGCGACCGGCTTCCTGCGCATGGGCATCGACCAGACCGGCTCGCGCACCATGAACTTCGTGCCAGAGCGTCTGGGCGTCATCGGCGACGCGATCACCGTTCTGGGCTCGGGAGTCATGGGTCTGACAATGGGGTGCGCCCGATGTCACTCGCACAAGTACGACCCGATCCCTCATCGCGACTACTACCGGTTTAAGGCGATCTTTCAGGGCGCTCTGGACGAACACGACTGGCTTACGTTTAAGCATCGATCGCTGGACGTTGACGTCCCGGAGCGTCGTCAGCGCGTCGCCGAAACGAATCCACCCCTGATGGCCAGAAAGAAGCACATTGAAACTCGATTGAAGGCGGCCGTCATCGCAATGCGTGTCGAACTGCTTCGCTGGTATTACCCGTCTCAGCCCGAAACCGACCGCAGCGAAACGATCCGAGCGCTAAGAATAGCGGACAACAACCGTACTCAGCCGCAACGCATTCTCGTCGAGAAACTGCAGCGGGTTGAGGCACTGCCCGACTCCGAGCAGCCCGCATCCGTTCTCGAAGCCCGCCGATTCGTCGCCGACATCGAAGCGGAAATCGCGCAGGTTCGGCGGCAGATGGAACCGCCGCTGACGATTCGGGCGGTCTGGGATCGAGGCGAACCATCGCCGACCTACATCCTTCGTCGCGGCGAACACGACAAGCCGGGTCGGCTTGTGGGACCCGGTGTTCCGTCAGCGCTCACAGACGGTCGAACGCCGTTTACTGTCGAGCCACCGTTTCCAGATGGGACTCGGAAAACCGGCCGCCGACTCGCGTTCGCCCGCTGGCTCACTCAGCCGGACCATCCACTGACAGCGCGAGTCATGGTGAATCGTATCTGGTACCACCACTTTGGTTCGGGACTCGTGCCGACGCTGGAGAACTTCGGTGCGAAAGGCGAACGGCCGTCGCATCCAGAGTTACTTGACTGGCTCGCCGTGACGTTCATTGAGCGGGACTGGAGCATTAAAGAACTGCACCGGGTGATCATGAATTCGCGCAGTTACCGACAGTCCAGCCGCATCACCGACGAGCGACAGAAGCTTGATCCGCAGAACCGGTTGCTGAGTCGCATGACTCTCCGGCGGATGGATGCCGAGGCGCTGCGCGACTCTCTGCTGTTTGTTTCCGGACAGCTCGACGAGAGCGCTGGCGGTCCGCCCGATGCGGTTACCGTCAACCGCGACGGCCTGGTCAGCGCGGTTCCGACTCCCACAGGTCGCTGGCGCAGAAGTGTCTACCTGCAATATCGTCGTACCGAGATTCCATCGATGATGGATACGTTCGACTATCCGGAAATGGGGCCGAATTGCCTGTCTCGCAACGTGTCGACAGTCTCACCACAGTCGCTGATGCTGATGAACAACGAACACGTGCGCGATCTGGCGTCCTCGTTTGCGGCCCGCGTTGAAGCCATCTTGGAAAGCCGCGGCGCTGAAAACCTGGGCGACCCGGTCGACACCATTTATCAGCTCGCCCTGAGTCGTCCACCGACCGAAACGGAAAGGCGACTGGGGATCGACATCCTGAAGGAACTGCACAGCCTGTGGCAGGGAATGCCGCACGCCGCGCTCGAGACCTACTGCCATACGATCCTGAACTCCGGGGCATTTCTCTATATCGATTAGTCTGGTCTTGCCACATTGCTGCGAGCCAAATTGTTCCGTCACCTGTGTTTCTCGCCAGGATTTATGATTGGCGACGATCAGCGTTAATCAGTGTTCCAGAACTATGAACAACCAACCAACACGTCGCGATTTCTTTGCCCGCACCAGTGATGGTGTGCTTGGCGCGGCGCTGACCCATTTGTTGTGTCACGACTTCTTCGGAGGCACGTCCGCACTTGCCGCGGCGGAATCCGAAACGCTGAAACAACCGCAGGCCTTCAATCTCAAGCCCAAAGAGACCCATCACCGGGCCAAAGCGACATCGGTTATCCAGCTCTTTATGAATGGAGGACCGAGTCAAATGGACCTGTTCGATCCAAAGCCGGAGCTGAACCGGCTGGATGGAAAACCGTATCCGGGTGACGTCGAAGATATCGGGAATCAGAGCACCAACAACATCGGCGTGATGATGGGCGGGCGGTACAGCTTTGACCGACACGGGGAATCGGGGATGTGGATGGCCGACGTCCTGCCGCACACATCTCAAATGGCCGACGATATGTGCCTCATCAATTCGATGTGGACTGACCATCCGAATCACGACAACGCGCTTTACAAGATTCACAGCGGTCGGTTGTTTATGGGATACCCGACGCTGGGCGCGTGGACGGTTTACGGATTGGGTACGGAAAACAGGAATCTGCCGGCCTACGTCGTGCTGAACGATCCTCTTGGCCCACCCAAGAACGGAACTCGCAACTGGACGGCAGGGTTCCTGCCTCCACTTTTCCAGGGCACACGCTTCAGGCCGACAGGTTCGCCAATCCTCAATCTCAAGCCGCAGTATGAACAACCTTCCGCCGTGACCGAATCGGCGCGTGGGCTGCTGAATCGGCTGGACAACATTCACCGCAAGGATCGTCCGTACTATCCGGAACTCGATGCGCGCATCGATTCGTACAGTCTCGCGGCGCGCATGCAGTTGTCGGCGGGCGAAGCGCTTGATCTGTCACGTGAGGCTCAGCACACGCACTCGATGTACGGTGTCGGTGAAAAATGGACGGACTCATTTGGCCGACGCTGTCTGCTGGCGAGGCGACTGGTGGAACGCGGGGTGCGATTCGTACAGATATTCATGGAGGAACAACCGTGGGACAGTCACGCCGATCTTGCCTCGAATCATCAGGGCGCGTGTCTGCGGACGGACAAGCCGGTTGCTGGGCTGCTGCGCGACCTCAAGCAGCGTGGTCTGCTGGATTCGACTCTGGTTATCTGGGGCGGCGAATTTGGTCGCACTCCAACAACACAGAAGTCCGCTGCCGGTTACTCGGGTCGTGACCACAACATGCAGGCCTTCACCTCATGGATGGCCGGCGGTGGTGTGCGAGGTGGAACGAGTCACGGAACAACGGACGAATTCGGCCACAGCGTGGTTGAGAACCCGGTCAGCGTTCACGACTTTCACGCCACGATTCTCCATCTGCTGGGACTGCATCATCAGGAGTTGTTCTATTCGCGAAGTGGTCTGGAAGAGCGGCTCACGGGATTCGAGCCGCCACGAGTGGTGACCGAGATTCTGTAATGCCTGAGGTTGCTGTGGATTGCTCGATTAACAACTGACTGTCGGCTGCCCCCTCTCCCTAACCCTCTCCCCCGCAGGGGAGAGGGGACATGCGGCGAGCGAACACCATTCCGCCGTACGAGGAACGTCGTCCATGTTGAACCGCCGCGATGTTCTCAATCTTGCCGTTGCTGCTGGAACGACGTCCGTTCTGCTTCCCGTGAAAGGGAGATCGGCGGACGACAATGACGTACACCAATTCCGCATCGTCGACACCAACGTCAGCCTGTTCCAATGGCCGTTCCGGCGCTTGCCACTCAACGATCCCGACGACCTCGTTAAGAAACTTCATTCACTGGGAATCGCCCAGGCCTGGGCGGGAAGTTTTGAAGGTGTTCTGCACCGCGATATCACTGCAGTGAATCAGCGTCTGGCTGCTGTGTGCCGGAAGCGGACCGAGTTGATTCCCATCGGTTCGATTAACCTGGAACTGCCGGGCTGGGAAGGCGACCTGCGTCGGTGCATCGACGAACACAACATGCCAGGCGTCCGCGTGCATCCCAACTACCATGGATATTCGCTCGATGATCCGCGTTTCACCCGGCTTCTGAAAATCGCAAACGCCTCGGGTCTCATCGTCCAGATTGCTGCGGCCATGGAAGACACGCGAACTCAGCACCCTATGGTCCGAGTGCCCGATGTCGATCTCGCACCGCTGACCACATTGATGCCGAAACTGCCTGGCATGCGAGTACAGATTCTCAATCATCGGCTGCGGGGGACGCTGCTCGATCGGATGGCGGAGACTCCCGGCGTCTTCTTCGATACGGCTCGTGTTGAGTCAACGGATGGAGTCCCGAATCTGGTTAAGAGTGTCCCGGCAGGACGCGTGCTGTTTGGAACACACACGCCGTTTCTTATTCCGGAAGCGGCATTGATTCGCGTCCATGAATCCGCCGTACTGGACGAAATGGGACTGCGTGCCGTTCTTTCACAGAACGCCGAGCAGGTCCTTGGGAAAACCAGCTAATGAACGCGGCTGCCATACAACTCGGATTGCCATCACCGCAGCAATTAAGGGAATACCGTATCTGGGATTCCTACTTCACACCGTCCTATTCTCATCCCGGACCCGACGGTAGCAGTCGGCTGATTGCCGACATCGAACGGTCGCTGCCTGCCGTTAGAACGGGCGGCTTCGAAAAACTCTGCTACTTCCCGCATGTCGGCACCGGAACAACTTCCGATGCTGATTTTGAAGTGCTGGCTCGGTCGCGGCCGGACGTCATTCTGAAAGCGATCGACCGCTGGCCGGATCTTCTGCTGGGAATGATTCAGCTCAATGCGAATAACGTTCGCGCGTCGCTTGATGCTCTGAATCGCTGGCTGCGCGACGGACCCATGCTGGGCGTCTACTTTCCCGGAAGCGGACCGGGCGCAATGACTTGCACGCATCGCAATATGTACCCGCTGGTGGAACGTATCGCGGATCTGAGTGGTGTGATCATGCAGCACACGTGGTTCAAGACCGGCGGTAAGCAGGGGCCGGGAGAATCAACTCCGTCCGAGCTGGCCGAACTGGCCGCCAGGTATCCCGAACAGAGATTCCTGTGCGCGCATGCCGGTGGTGAGTGGCAGCGTGGAATTCGTGCCGTGCGGGATTCACCGAACGTGCTTGTCGAAACATCCGGCTTTGACGCAACCGCCGGCTTTATTGAAATGGCCGTACGCGAGCTTGGCGCCGAACGGATCGTCTTCGGCAGCCACCTGCCCTCGCGTTCGCTCGGTACTGAGCTGGGCAAGATCATCGGCGCTGAAATCACCGAAGAAGACAAACGTCTGATCCTCGGCGAGAACTATCGGAAACTCCTGAGCCCGATACTTCGCAAGAAAGGCCGGCAGCTTTAGCGACTCTTATTCATCAAGGCATGTTGCAGTTGAGTCAAGTTTCGTTCCCGGCCAGAAACGAACACTAATGGACACTGATTTTCGCTAATCCGGGTGAGAGTCGTCACGTGAATCACGAGCGCCAATTAGTGCAGATTAGCTAGTGGTGCGGCAATCTACGAGCTGATTCCATTCAAGATCAACCTGGGCTCAGGATCAGCCCCGGCCCCGTGTTTCACAGCATCAGGGCTTTCTGCTCGGCACCTGCGCGTTGTCGGCACTGAGGCCAGTTTCAGTTGTTAGCCAGTCGCGCATCGATCACGCATGCCTGCTTTGTCGAAGAGCCATGCTGCTGGTGCTCACCCCGCGCGACAGCACACTACGCGAGTCGCGGCCCGCTTTCGCCGGGCCGAAAAATGGCCATGTCAGGCAACGAAGTCTGATCAGACCGGTCGCGCAATTTCCTGGAATGTAACGATAGGTCAAAGCATTCGGGCCAATGTGAACGGCCTGTACGGGCTAACCGGACCTCGGATGCATTTCGTCCGTGGATCGATCCCAAAGTCGGGAAATCGCACTGATTGATTCCAGTCGCCGACCGATGAAACGTCAGTGGCCGATCGAAGTTCCGGCATGGACGGTCGGGATCACATTCAAATCTGCATGTCGCTGACGAACGAGCGTTGGCTTCGCAGGCCTGTCTGGAGCAATCTATGAGTCTCAATCTTCCGACCCGTCGCGAGTTTCTGGGTGGTCTTCTGGCAGCCGGCAGTGTTGGCGTACTTGGTGGAGTTGCTTCCGCCGCCGACACGCGGATTGCCGCTCTGGTGGCCGGAGCCACTCGGACCGGGCACGATCTCGCACCGCCCCTCCGACTGGCCAGTGAGACTCTGCAACGACTGGATGAAGTCAAAGACTACTCCGCCACATTCTTCAAGCACGAAAACGTGCGTGGCGGACAGGTGATCCACAACATGAACCTGAAGGTTCGCGAAAAGCCTTTCAGCGTGTATCTCGGCTTCCTGAAGCCGCATACCGGACGCGAGGTAATTTACGTGGCAGGGCAGAACGGTGGCAACCTGCTGGCACATGGAACAGGTATCGAAAAAATTGCGGGGACTGTCAGCATCGCGCCGAACTCCGCTCAGGCCCTGGAAGAGAGCCGCTATCCGATTACAAAGATTGGTATGCGGAACATGGTCACGGCGATTGCCACGCAATGGGGAACTGACCTGAAGTACAACGATCTGCAGGTGAAATACTACGCCAACGCCAAAGTGGGCAACGTCTCCTGCCGCGTCTACGAGAGTACGCAGCCGCGGCCCCGCAAAGGTGTGGTGTTCTATCGATCGCGACTGTACGTCACTCGTGAGACTGAGTTGCCCGTGCGGGTCGAACAGTTCGGATTCCCGTCGGGCAAGGGTGTGCGACCGCCCATGATTGAGCAGTACACCTACATGGACCTGAAGACGAATATCGGCCTGCGAGACATTGACTTCAGCACGTCTAATCCGAGCTACGATTACTGATCCAGCGCTCGGCAACGTCATAAAGAAAGCCCGGTCCTTGAGAAATCAAAGGCCGGGCTTTCCGTTTTTTGACACATGGTCAGCAGAGACGTGAAGGAACGAGCTGTTCAGCGAGCGTCCCACCACCAGGAGCGCGGAGCCACATCGTCGGAAGATCTCGCGGAGTCGACGGTGCTCTCCATTCGCTGACCTTCGCGAAAGACTTTGGCATTCGCAAACACGCGACTCAGATCGGCCCGCACACCGCCGGCTACCTGAACGACGATGTCGCGTCCGCCGAAAACACGGTGATTCACAACCGAGTCGACTTCCAGTGGAGCATCATGCCGCTGTGTGAGGTACGAGCCGGCGTTGCTGAAGACTCCGTAGTCGTCCCAGCCTGTGCGACGAGCGGCGCCTTCGTTGTGCACGATTGCAGCCACCAGGGCCAGGTCGAAGACGTTTCTCAGGTCACCAAACACAAGGTCCTGGGCTGCCAACTGTTCATAGTGAGCGGTAAAGGTTTCGGCGAAGACTCGATTCGAACCTTCCGACTTACCGGTCAGAACCTGCTGTCCCTGAGCGTTCAGAAACTGGTTCTCGGACAGACACAGCACGGACGAACCAACAAACTCGTATCCGTCGCGGTCTGGTGTATGCAGGACGGAGTCGTACTGCATGGTCAGCCACCACCGCAGCGCGTCCAGCTTCGACGAGCGGCGTTCTTCGGGAGTCATCAGGTCGAAGATACTGGGAATTCGCGAGCCGTTCTCGAAGTCGTACTTGCCGATTCCGATCATCTTCATGCGGTAGTCGGCCTCGACGATAATCCGCGCCACTCGTGACTCGGGATCGATTCCTTTGAAGACGATGTCCTGCCGACCCAGCTCCGTCTGCAGTTGGCTGACCCAGTTGCGGACTCCGGCACCCGGACGCAGCGGACTGCTGCTGGTCGATTCGACGAACGACTTCAGACGCTTCAGACCGTCCGGTCGCGGGTTGATCGAGCACGAGAAGAACCGCTGATCGGTTGCGGAAAATGTCCGCAGAATCACGACCAGATCATCAAGCTGCAGAATCGGACGTCCGGACTCCACGCCCACCGGCAGGCCGTCGCTGTTGTACTTCCAGGCTTCCGCCGGACCGGCAATCACGATCTCGCCGTCTTCGGGATAAACAAAAACGTGTTTGATTGAAGTCAGTCCGCCGAGGAGCTTCTGCGAACGAGTCGGCTCGCGACCTTCACTCAGACGTTGGGCCACGGCACGTTCCAGACGTGGAAGCGAGATGACACGCAGATCGCTGACCTGTGCCAGCTCATCGTTCAGCAGAGCATTCCGTACGCGAACACCCACGTCCTTCAGCCGCTCGCTTTGTTCTTCCTGAGTCAGTTGCTTGAGCACTCCCGTTGGATCGACGCGCACACCCTGTTCGAACTCAGAGATCGTTCCGCCAGAACCGTCGATGTCTTCCCACAGTCCATCGGTTTCCTGCATGATCAGATCGATCAGCGGCTGGAAGTTGGCACCCTGTCCACCGGCCAGGGCCAGCTGCTGGCTGTGCCGGTCGCGGGCAATACGTCGTTCGTTGTAACCCGGCATCGTTCGGATGGAGCCGAGCGCGGCACCCAGATCGCCAATCTTCATCTGAGCATCAGCCACCAGACTCAGCAAAGCCGATCGTTCTTCAGCATCGTCGGCACCTCTTGCCGCCTGGACGGCCCGTTCAAACTCCCCGAATTCCAGGTGAGCTACAACCAGTTCCCGTCGCTCAACAACAACGCCAGCACGAGTCGTGTCAGGCAATGCCGTGACGTAAACGGGCTCGCCCGGTTCCGGTAGCGAAGCGACGGGGACGTCGAGTAGCTCGCTGGCGTCCTCGTACGTATTGGCGTCTGCAGATTCGGAGACGCTTTCAGGAGCTGTCGTCACGGCATCGTTACGAGCCGAACGCGCGTGCATGCTGGCTGCCTGAGCCTTAAGTTCCGCCACGGCGGCCTGGTGACGAGACTCGTCGGACTGGCGAACTGCGCTCAGCCGATACGTGAAAAACCCACCCGCGATGAGCAACGCCACACAGACGCTCGCGGCGATCAGCACTGTGTCGCCGGATCCCCGCCGACCTCGGGTACTCGAGTCTCTCTGAATTCGCAACGACATTCGGTTTCTCCTGAGACAGCCGGCAGCCGCCGGCCGCACGACAGTAGGACGCGTCAGTCTGGATTCTGTAATAAGCAGGATAGGCCGGACGCAGTCTAACTCTGTGAGTCTGGCACGACACAGCCGTTTGACGCACCAGAACCGAAGAGCTTCACGACGCCTACCGGAATTCCGCAATCTATCCTGCCTCAGGATCATGCGTTCGTCCACGCGCCGTCAAGGACTTTCATCACCTTGAGGTCAGGCCATTCGTTAGTCCGGGAATCGGACAGTACAACGGCACGGGTTTGTCACGATACGCCACCGTCAGTGTGTGACGCTGGTTGATTGTCGCACCCACGATGGCAACGCAGACCGCCGAATCCGCTCAACAGAAAATCCCGCAGAATCCCTACAGTTTGTTTCGCCATCAGCACGAGCAGGGCACACCGCACTCATCACTGCTCCTCCGCAAGCAGCCTCTGTAGTTCGGCCAGCTTCGCGTCATGCTCGAACAGATACGCCTGCTGCGCACGGTAGGCGGCAGCCCGTTCGTCGATCAGCTCTCTGAAGGCTGGATCATCCTGCACGGACTTTCGCTGCTCGTTGCGGAATTCTGTGATGTCCGCGTCCGTTCTGAAGAGCTGCGGGTAACTCCGCTCCAATACCACCTGAGCGGCATCGCGTTGGGCCACCAGTTTCAGATACGCGCGATCATTCTGGTGACGCACACGCAATCGTTCGATCTCTCGTTTGCGACGACTGTCCGGTAACTCACCGACATCGGGCTGCTGAGCGATCAGAAACGCGTCGATCGCCCGGTCGGCGCGATATGTCGCGAACAGGGTCTCTTTGTACTCGGGGTCTTCAGCGTGCAGTTTCTTCCGTTCCGCGGCGATTGCGTCCTGAAACTCCTTGTGTGATCGGAAGACGTCCGGATACGCCCGTTCGTTCCTCTCATCGAGTTCATCGACTCGCTTGACGAGTTTGCGATACGCCTCGTGACGCTGATAAAGCCACTCGTGCGCGTTGCTCTTCTGGATCGCGAACTGTTCCCCGGTGGACTTCGGAACCGGGTACCTGCCAGAAACCGCTTCGATGTGAGCCAGGTTGCTGCCGCGGCTGGCATGCTTCACCGCTTGAAGAATCTGCACATTATCGAATGCCGCAGAAGCGTCATCGACCTGAAACGCAAAGTAGTCTCGTTCCCTGTCCAGAATCGGATGTCGCGCATAGGCCAGGTGATCATGGTCGATATGCGCGACCAGCTCGTCCCCGATGAACTCGACGGTCAGCGTGTACCAGCGGCCTTCGTCGAATTCATACGCACACTCGCCGTGCCGGTAACTGAAGTAGGGCCCCGTCGGATCGAGCGCGGTCTGGACGTAGAAATGGTCCCGCTGAATATGCACGACCGCGTTGTAGTGCCCCGATCCTCCGGTGATCAGTCGAATGTCCCGAGCGTTCTGAAACTGGAAGTCGAAGCGGATCATGACGTCTTGGAAGGCCGCTCCCTTCAGAAAGATACGCCCCGCGTCCGTCGCTGCATCACTGTGTTGCAGGACCCCGTCTTCGGCCGACCAGTCCCTGGAAAAGAACCAGCGATCACTGACCTGACCGGGTGAGAAATGGTCCGCGAAATACAGTTTGCGTGGATCGACCAGCAGCGGTGGTGACGGGACGCGTGCTCCCACCTCATGCCGCCACGCCGCCAGTTTGGCCTTCAGGTCCGAAACCCGAGCGGGATGTTCGGCTGCAAGGTCCCGCTGCTCGGACCGGTCGTCCGCGAGTGAATAGAGTTCGGCTCTTCCGGTGTCAAAGTTTTCGATCAGCTTCCAGTTTCCGTCTCGGATGGCGCCCGCCGACTTTCCGCCGAGGAAATGCGGTCGATCCAGCGGGTAGTGCCAGTACATCGCGTTGCGCCCGCTTACTTCTTTCGGCTGCTTCCATGTCGCAAGAGTCGATACACCATCAAGCATTTGGCTCGGGTCCGTTGCGATTCGTGCGGCTTCCAGCAACGTCGGATAGAAGTCCACATTCATCGTCGGCTGATCACACACGGCTGCTGCCGATACAGAATTCGGCCAGCGCACGATCATCGGGACACGGATTCCGCCTTCGTAGAGCTGGCTCTTGCCACCGCGCAGCGGGGCGTTCGAAGTCACATTCGTCTCACCGCCGTTGTCACTCGTAAAAATGAAGATCGTGTTATCGGCGAGACCCAGGTCGTCGAGCTTCCTGGCAATCAATCCGATGCCTGCGTCAATGCTCTCCAGCATCGCCGCCAGGTGAGGATTGTGGTCCTGTGCCCAATGATTCAATGAGTCACCAGGATGACCATGATCCTGACAGAGATAGCAGCGATCCCGCGTGCTCTGACCCGGCGGATGCTTCTGGCGGTACTTCTCGACCAGTGACGGTTTGCCGTTCAGGATGGTGTGCGGGGCGTAATGGCTGAGGTACAGGAAGAACGGCCGCTCCTTGTTCCGCTCGATAAAGTCGACCGCTTCGATGTTCATGCGATCCACCAGAAACTCGTCGTCCCCCAGACGCTGTTGGGGAATGTCGAGCCAGCGAATCGGCTGGTCGCGAAAGACGTACGGCCAGAAGTTGGCCCCGTTTCCGACTCCTTTGACTTCGCGGGCAAAGTCCCACCCGAAACCATGATCCGCGGGCCTCACTTCATGTTCGGCGTCGTGATACTCGTAGCCCGTTAGGTGCCACTTGCCGACCATGCCTGTGGCATAGCCATTCTGTTGAAACATCTCGGCGAGCGTCACGTGTTCCGTGGACAGGGCATTAGCCGAATTCGGACGCAGATAATCGAGGATTCCAACCCGGGCCGGGTGTTGTCCGGTCAGCAACGCTGCCCGATACGCCGAACAAACTGGGGCCGCCGCGTACGCCTGAGTGAATCGCATTCCCTGCGCAGCCAGAGCATCGAGATGCGGTGTCTCGTTGAATTCGTTGCTATAACACCCCAGTTCTGACCAGCCCAGGTCATCAGCAAGGACGAAGACGACATTCGGCGGAGACGAAGCTGCGTCGGCATGCAGGTTCGCGCCGAGTATCAGCAGGCCTGACATTGCCGTCAGAATGATGTGCCCGGGATGGGGTTGTTTCATGTCCACTCGCGAATTCACAGATTCAGGGACTCGTACTTAGTTCACTAACCACAACACTCTCGCCCGTAACCAGGCCGGTTCAATCCGAGCCACTACGAACCGCAACGCACCATGCCCATTATTGATACTCATTGCCACCTTGACGAAGAAGCTTTTGCCAACGACGTGGACAAAGTCATTGCGGCGGCACAGGAAGTCGGCGTGACCGCCATTGTGACCATCGGCACCGACGCCGCGAGCAGTCGTCGCTCGGTGGCACTGGCCGAGCGGTTTGCCGGTGTCGTGTATTCGACTGTCGGAATTCATCCCAACTACACGGCCGAAGCCAAACCAGGCGACTGGGACGTGATCGAGGAACTAGCGGGTCATTCGAGCGTTGTGGCGCTGGGTGAAACTGGACTCGATCGCTACTGGGACTACGCCCCGGTCGAACTGCAGCGAGACTACTTCACGCGACACATCGAACTGTCTCACCGGATCGGCAAACCGTTTGTCGTTCACTGCCGTGAAGCCGATGAAGAGACACGCGGCATGCTGCGGGACGCGGCCGCAAAGCACACGTTAAATGCGGTCATGCACTCGTTCTGCCAGTCGCAGGCATCCGCCGAGGAATGCCTGCAGCTTGGACTGCACCTGTCATTCACCGGCATGTTGACGTTCCGGAAGAACGACGAACTCCGCGCCGTCGCCGGTTCACTGCCCCGCGACCGCATCTTTGTCGAAACCGACGCGCCGTATCTGGCGCCAATGCCAAATCGTGGCAAACGCAACGAGCCAGCATTCGTTCGCTTCACTCTGAATTCTCTGGCCGAAGCGCAGGGACTCGAACCCGAGGAAATGGCCCAGGTCACGACCGCCAACGCCTGCCGGTTCTTCGGAATTGAAACCAGTGATTCATGATCGCGACGGATGGGCTATTATCGAATCAACGACAGTGAATCGGGAGTTGCCTGAATGATTACATACCGCGCGATGTACAAGTTCGTTGATGGCGGGGTCCACGCCGAAATACTGGACTTTCCCGGTGTGATTTCCTGTGGGACTGATCTGGATCATGCGCGCAATCTGCTGCACGGAGCATTGGTGGATATGGCCGAAACCAATCTGCTCCACGGAGAATCTCTACCGACGCCGGACCCGCTGACGACCGACAGCGAGTCGGACCTTGAGGAGCCGATTCACTTGCTCCTGACAGCAACGTCAAAGGTGTCGCGACTTCCCCAGGATGCCGCACCTTAAGATCGCGTCCATCCAACGCGGCTTGTCACGCGACTACGCGGCATCGCGTTTGCCGAGGTCACGCACCTTCCGGGCGGGTTTCTCACAGGTCTCAACCAAACGCCGAGACTCGACTTCAATCAGTGCATTCAGCACGACCATGCGAATTAATCGACTGATGATCATGGCCATGGCGGCTCCTTCGAGCCCAAAGCCGGGAATCAGGAACCAGCACGCGATCGACGTGACGACGACGGACACGCCCGAGAGAACTGGCAGGATCGCGATGCGCCGCAGGGCGACCATGGCCATGTCCAGAATGCCCGACTGAAACTGCAACGCAACGGCAACGGCCACCAGCGTGAGTACCTGGTGATACGCCGCGAAGTCCGGGCGATAGACGATTGCCAGTAGAGTCTCTCCGAACAGCCAGGCACCGGTGACTCCGATGATTCCCAGACCGAGATACAGCAGTTGCATCTTCCGTAGCAGATGTCGGAAGCCCAGCAGTTGCCGATTTCGGGCCAACCGACCGAGTCGGGCGGACACGGACTGGTTGAGTGCCTTCGAGACTGTCGTCCCCGCGACAGCCAGTGCGGCAATTGGCCCAAACACGCCAACCTCAGCGAGACTACACAGTCCGACGACGAAGTATCGTGTGACCTGCACGTTCAACGAAACGAGCATCACTTTCACGGCCAGTGGCAGGCCGAGAATTGTCAGCCGACGTAGTCGCTGCCAACGGGCGTCAACGCCATTGATGAGCCTGATTGGCTCTCGCTCGACCGACAGTGCCACGGGCAGATCGACGATCAGTAGTGAGGCGAGTCGCACAACTGTGGCGAGCAGCACGGCCGCAACCAGATTCCCGGTCCAGGCGACAGTGACACCAAATGCAATCGCCGAGCTGACTCCACGAATCACCAGCGATCGCGACACGCGATCCATGCGCTCCGACTTCTGCATCAGTCCGTAAAGAATGTCAGCGATAACATCAAACAAACGGCCGAGCGCGACGCCGCTGATAATCAGCAGCGTGTCTCCACGGTAACCGATGACCCACGCGATGCCTGGAACTGCCAGCAGGGCGATGGCTCCACACAGGACACGGAGCGTCAGGTATTCATGAAACTCGAACGAGTTTTCGCTGTCGGTTGCCTGCAGCGTCCGCAGGTCGAGTCCGGCGAACATGAAGACCGGCGCACAGATTGACATGGCGAGCACGAACTGTCCGGTCGTCGCGTCCGATGTCGTCTTCGCGAGGATGACCAGCAGCAGCCACTGGCTGAACGCGGCAGTCAGATTGCCAGCCAGCGTCCAGGCAAAGTTCGCCTTCAATGACAGCGGAGCGAGTCGTTTTGGCGCACGGGCTGCGGTCAATTCAGGATGCCTCGTAGAGTCGCTCACGCGGCATTCACACCGGCATCCGACAGCGGATCCGGGTGTATGGAAAACACGGTCGTCAGGCCAAAGTCCTGCAGGGGAATCTCCCACACGGCTCGCTGTTCCTTCAGGTTGAACAGCCCAACTCGCGCCGGAAGACGGTACAGCCAGCGGAGTTCATTGAGCTTCAGCCAGCCAACGTTCTTCTGCCACTTCGTAGGCCGCAGTCGTGAGAAGCCCACCAGAACGTGTTCCTCATCAACCACATGAAGGCCTCGGCACCAGCCAGGGCGTCGTAAACCGGACATCATCTTCGACAGGTCATGATTCTCGCGGACCTGCAACGTGTCGCGGTCGACGATCGTCACGTGAGCATCGACCTGCGTGAAATAGATGCCGTGATCAGTGACGACGCCGTCGTGGATCGGGCGATCATCTCCCACCTGGAAGCGACGGCCGGGGTCGGTCAGACAAATGGCGTCGCGCTGCTTGCAGCGAGTGGCCCAGACGTGATCGTCCAGAAAGAAGACGTAATTGGGATGTGCATCGTGCGGTTTGGTCGTCGCGACTTTGCGGTAGTCGATGTCCGGTGAGTGGCGATGCCAGACGTCCTTGCCCTCGACAACGCACCACTGCCGCAGGATGTCTCCAGTGGCAGACATCTCGATCACCTGGTCGAGTCCCGTGCTGGCCACATAGAGCTTTCCGTCGGGGCCGGGTGTGACGTGATGCAGGTCGTTGAAACACGGATGCGAGATACGCTGTCTGAGCTGCATCGATGGGAAGTCGTAGATCAGGACTTCAGTCGCCGAGCAGGCAAGGAGTGTGTCCTGACGGAGCGTCGCGGCCTTCAGCAGAAAGCTGGGATCGGTATCCGGGCAACATTCTGGCGGTGACTGGTATTCAAGCACGCGCTCCGCAGTCTGGCTGTTCGGGTCGAGGCGAATAACGACTCCGGCGCGATGACGATGCCACTCATCTCGCCCGGTCAGGTCGTCCTTCTGCTCGCCTCCCACGAGGTACAGCGGCTGCATGTGCTGGCTCCGTCCATAAAATCCGACTCGTTCCAATGCTCCGCGTTGGAACGCACTTCCGGACGCTCTGCGTCCCGTGCCTTACAGGCACTGCCGTGTCCCGGGACGCAGAGCGTCCTGGGGCGTTCCAACGCAGAGCGTTGGAACGAGTTAGCAAGGCGTTATAGTTCTGCCCGCTTCTGAGCCTCAAGACGGATTGAATGCCCCCGCTAACTTCGGAGATTGACGGCATGACTGCTTTGACTCGCCGATGTCTGTTGCTGACTGTTGGTGTGGTCCTGACTGGACAGTCGCTGCTAGCCGCTGACTCGCGTCCGAACATTCTGCTGATCTACACCGACGATCACTCGCACCGCAGCGTGAGCTGCTATCCCGAAGCATGGGACTGGGTCGACACACCGAATATCGACCGACTGGCGAAGCGCGGCGTGCGGTTCGCACACACGTTCATCGGAACATGGTGCATGCCCAGTCGGGCGACCATGCTGACGGGACACCATCAGTTCGGTGTCGAGTCGATGCGGATGACCGGGCAATACCCCGGCAGTACCTACGATCCCGCTGAGTGTCCGTTCTGGCCGAAAGTGTTTCGCGGCGAAGGCTACACGACGGCTCAGGTCGGGAAGTGGCATACGGGAACCGACTCGGGTGCCGGCCGCGACTGGGACTATCAGGCCGTCTGGAACCGGCCGAAGTATCAACAGAATTCCGGTCACTATTTCTACGACCAGATCATGGACTTCAGCGGAGCTGACCAGAAAACAGAATCGAAACTGGTCCGCGGTTATTCCACAGACAACTACACGAATCTGGCTGAGGATTTCATTCGCGGCGAGCATCGGGACGAAGGTAAGCCCTGGTATCTGTGGGTCTGCTACGGAGCCGTGCATGGCCCGTTTACTCCGGCGGTTCGTCACCGCGATGACTACCCGGACGTGAAAATCCCGGTCCCCAAAGACATCTTTCCGCCGCGAGCAGGAAAGCCGGCCTACATGCAGAAAATCAACTTCTGGGAACCAGGACCGAACGGAATTCCAGAGCTGATCGGTGGGACATTTGGCGGGCGTACTGTCGAAGGAGCAAAGTGCATCCACGGGAACTCGCTGAACGACTGGGTGAGGCAATATCACCAGGGCGTGCTGGGACTCGATCAATCCGTCGGCCGTCTGGTCGGTGCCCTGGAAGAATCCGGGCAGCTTGAAAACACGCTCGTCGTATTCACGTCCGATCAGGGCTTCGCCTGGGGGCAACACGGTTTCCGGACAAAGCTCGCGCCATACGACGCCAACATCCGCTCGCCAATGATCGTCAGTCTGCCGGGTCGGATTCCGGAAGGAAAAGTCTGCCAGAGCCCGGTTGCTGGTGTCGACCTTATTCCAACGTTCTTCTCATATGCCGGGATCGACCTGCCGTGGGAAATGCACGGTCATGATCTGACACCCGTGCTAGAGAATCCGAACGCGGACTGGCCGCATCCAGCGATGGTGACATTTACCGGTCGGTCATACGGAGCCGACACAATCCGGATTCCCGATGACCCGGACCTGCACATGCTCAACGGAATCCCGTGGTACGTCTCATTGAGACAGGGACGTTACAAGTACATCCGGACGCTTGTGGAAAATGAGATCGAAGAGCTGTACGACATCGAAACGGACCCAGAGGAACTCACGAACCTGGCACTGGACGCCGGGCACGCGGGGCAACTCAAGGAATTTCGGGCAGGCACGATTGCCGAGATGCGACGCACAGGCTGGGAACTGGTGGATCACCTGCCATCCGTCAGAGACGCGTCGCGGTAAATCCGGTATCCGTTTTTTGGCGCACCCCCTTGGGTCGCGCAGAGCATGAGCCAGATTCAATGGTCGAATTCAATATCGTCCCGACGCAGGACGAACTGGATCAGATGGAACGCGACCTCCGTTTCTATCCGAGCCCAGTGAACGATCCGCAGGCTCTATCCGTCGAACAGACCGAGCATTTCAATCGACATGGTTATGTCAAAGGCATTCGTGTCTTTGAATCGGCCGAGATGGCCGGCATCCGGGACTACTTCGACGAACTCCTGAAGCAAACACTGGCGGCCGGGGGCGACAGCTATTCGATCAGCACGGCGCACATGAAGCATGGGCGTGTCTACGACCTGATTCACGAGACACGGATCGTCTCGCTGGTGCGGGATGTCCTGGGCCACGATGTGATCGGCTGGGGCTCGCACTTTTTCTGCAAGATGCCGCACGACGGCAAGTCGGTCGCCTGGCATCAGGACGCGAGTTACTGGCCGTTGACTCCTTCAAAGACCGTGACCGTCTGGCTGGCGATTGATGATGCCGACACGGAAAACGCCTGCATGCGATTCATCGCCGGGTCGCATCACTCCGGCCATCTAACGTACCGGCCGAGCAGCGATGACGAGGGCAACGTCCTGAATCAGACGATCGAGAATCCCTTGCAGTATGGAACGGAAGTGGACGACGTGCTGGCCGCCGGCGAGGCCTCGCTGCACTCGGACCTGCTGCTGCACGGGTCCGAAGCGAACGAATCGGACCGGCGACGCTGTGGATTAACGCTGCGTTACTGCACTCCGGATGTCAAAGCCGGAGTGAACTGGCATGCCAAAGGTGTTGTCGTCAGCGGCACGGACTTCTCCGGCAACTGGGCAAACCCGCCACGTCCGGAAGCCGATTAGCGGCTGGGCTAACCTGGGCGGGTCGCATGCCATGCGAGCAGAGCGTCGCGCGTCTCGCGAACGTCGTGGACGCGGATCATGTCCGCCCCCTGAGCAGCGACGCTGATGGCAACGCCGATCGTCCCGAACATTCGTTCTTCGACGGGTCGCCCGAGGACCTTTGCCAGAAATCGCTTGCGTGAATGTCCGATCACGACCGGGCGACCCAGGCTGCGCAGATCAGCGACATGCGATAACAGCTCGACATTGTGTTGAGCGGTCTTGCCGAAACCGATTCCCGGGTCTGTCGCGATGCGCTCTCGGGAGATGCCGGCGGATTCCAGCGCCGCCAGTCGGCTGGCCAGGAATGCGGAGACATCTGCGACGACGTCGTCATACTGGGGATCGTCCTGCATTGTCTGCGGCGTGCCTCGGATGTGCATGCAGATAACGCCGCAGTCGCTGGCGGCACACACTTCCGGCATCTCGGCGTCGAACGTCAGACCGGAAATGTCATTGACAATGTCGGCACCCGCAGCCAGAGCGCGACGCGCGACCTCCGACTTCGTGGTGTCGATCGAAATCAGTCGGTCTGTTCGAGTGCGAAGCAACTCGATCACACCGACGACTCGGCGCAGTTCCTCATTCGCAGAAACCAGATCTGACCCCGGGCGTGTCGATTCTCCGCCGATGTCGAGGATGTCGGCTCCGTCCTCAGCCAGTTGCAGCGCATGGTCGACGGCCGCATTTCGGTCGACGAACTGCCCCCCGTCCGAAAAGCTGTCCGGCGTGACGTTGACGATCCCCATCAGGAGGGGGAAATCGCCGGTTTCCAACGTGCGGTCGCCGACTTTCCAGTGCAGTAATTCAGGCATTTTCAAGGCCGAATGATGGTCTTTGAGTGGGATTCTCGCCGGCAGGCGACAGGGCACACGCCGTGGAGAGGGAGAGTCCAGAAAAAACGTCGAAAATCGTGAACAGGCCTGTTGATACAACAAATCAGCCTGCGTGTAGCCCTGTCAGGCCGGAATTTACCAAGTTTGCTGGCCCGGTAGCGTAATGCTGGACCGTTCGTGTTCACAGTTGCTGCAAATTCGGTCGAACGGAGTACCTCATAAATGAAACGGCATCGAAGCAATTCCCCGGCAGGTCTTCTTCTGGCGGCATCGATTCTGGTGACTGTGGCTCTGCCAGCGGCGGCCGACGTCAAACTTGAACTCGCTGTTCACGAGGCGGCCCGGGCGGCGCGCAAGCAGGGTTTCCAGAATGTGTTGCTCGTCGTACGGGAAGATGCCCGCTCGGCCCGGGATCAGGAGATTGGCGGTGTGCTGCGGACGCTCGAACGTGTGACCACCGAGGCGCTAACGCTTGAGCCACGCGTGAATCCAGTGGTGAGCCGGACTGTCCGGGTCAAAGCCCACAGTGCGAAAGCCCGTCAGGCGATGGCACCGCCCGAATTCGCCGCGTTTCGCGGCAGGTTGGATGCCGACGCAATTCTGGCTCTCGACTATCAGAAGCGGCGAGTCGCCAATGTGCAGATGACGCTGCTCGATGCGAAAGGTGTGTACTTTTCCGAGACCGTTCGACTGAGCGGACGCCCGCAGCCAGACGATGACCTGTTCGCAGCCGCCATGTCTGCCGCGGATGGTGACTCTCAGGATGAGCCCGCGGACCCGGCCGCGGACTCCGAAGACAAGAACTCCGCCACTGGGGCGCCTCCAGACGGCGCTAAGAAGCCCGGCAGCGGAAGTCCGTTGAAGGATGCCGCCGCGGACGCGAAGCGAGATTTTCCCGCCAGTGGCATGGTTATCACGAAAGATCTGACCGGGCAGCGTCAGGTCGTGCGTTCGTCCCCGCGAGGACGGCAGATTCAGGCGATCATCGATAGTCTCAACGCTGAAGAAACTCGCCGCGTGACTGAAACGCGTAGCAGCCGCGGCGATGAAGATGCTGGCCAGGGCGATGAACGTGCGACCGGTGGCCGAGCGGTCGGCGGACGGGCCCAGACCGGAAACGGGCAAGACGGCCATCCCGCCAACTGCCCGTGCCGACAGGGACAGACTGCGGCGGGGGCTGGCAGCAATGCTCGCAGGAATTGTCCACTGGCTTCAAACAACCAGGACGGTGGCACCCAAACGACAACTGCACGCGGCGAGACGCGTGGTGGCGGTGCCGGAGGCGCGGCGGGAGGTGCTGACAACGACGAAACCGGAAGCAGCGACGACCAAACGCCCGCTCCACGGCCAGCCGGCAATCTGCCGCAATTGAACGAGGGAGTTCTTAACTTCGCCGCCAACAACATCGGAAACCGGATCGGCCGCGGTGAATGCTGGGACCTGGCGGATCAGGCGTTGCGTGCAGTCGGAGCTGAACCCGCTCAAGGTTACACGTTTGGTGATCGCATCAATGTGAATGATGTCATTCCCGGTGACATCCTCCAGTTCACGTCGGTTCGATTTGACGAACCTGGATACTGGGTGATTATGGGCGTCCCGAATCACACCGCTGTAGTTCAGGCGGTCGGCGAGGATCGGCTTTTCATTCTTCAGCAGAACTTTGCCGGCAAACGATACGTGACAACGTACGACATCAATCCGGACAGCATGACCAGCGGGACTCTGGAGGCATTTCGGCCTCGGTTGCCCACTCGACGGCGGTAAGACGTCACTGTCATGAGTACGTGATTCAATGAACGCCCGGCTCTATATTCGAGGGAGCCGGGCTTTCTTATGTGCTTGACCAGATCGCTGGGTGGCGTTGGTCGCGTGATTCAGTTGACCGAAATCAGCCACACGATCGCTTCGCTGACGGCGACCGTGCCATCGGGGAGACGCCCCGTTCCGCGCAGTGTCACTTCCTGGGCGGACGACGCTGTCGTCGCTTTATCGAGACGAAGTGTGATCGTCTCGATCGACTCGCCGACTTCGAACTCGGCAGCGTCGGCTGAAACTCCAGGCGGTGGGTTCTGCAGCGTAACTCGCATGACGCCCGGGAAGTTCGAGGTCCGGTCGAGGATAATCGGACAGTCCACGCGACCATTCGCCGGCACAGTCAGTTCCGTGCGTTCCGCTTTCAGTTTCACGACCGGCGGCAAAGTGCGGAGCATGTTCCGCTTCTCTGCCAGCACCAGAACCGACTGTGGCTGATCGTGCTCGTCGATGAACGAAGCCCAGGCCTGCGAGTACAGTTGTGTCTGCGACTGCACGTTGATGGCCATCGATTCGGGCAGGTATATCGGGATGTCGACTTCTGACTCTCCGGGATTCAGCGTGGCATCGAGTATCTGGACGCCGTCCATGTCGCGATTCTGCCGATCACCCCGCTGCAGACGCACGACGCCGTCGAATCCGTTTAGTCGTTCGATCTCCATCGGGTACTCGAATACCGAGCCACGATGCGCGTACAGATACGCCTCTGCACACTGCAGCCGAAACAGTGGCTTGTGCTGGATGGAAAGAAACAGCCAGGGCACTGTCGTCGAGCCAATCGAGACGCCTTCGCTGTCGACGCCCAGGTGTTGGCAGCGAGCAGTTCGCGTCAGCCCCGTTTCAGCGATCAAACCCGAAACCTGCAACTGGTAACTTTCCACGCGAGCGGACTCGTCGATCGTAAACTGAACTTTTGCGGTGCTCTTCCCTTTGGAGATGACCGCCTTGTCGACCTTGATCCCTTCCGGTAACCCTTGGAATTTCAGTTCAATCGGGTCATTCAGACCGCCGTGCCGTCGGACCTTGACTTCAAGATTCGCAGTCTTTCCCTGCGTCGCGGTTAATGTGTCCGTCGCTACGCTCAATTCGAAGTCTGGTTCATCCGGCTGGATTTCAAGTCGATACACAAAGTCTTCGTCACCCTGAGCGCCAAACCGCAGATCGGTCAGTTGCAGTCCGTACAAGCCATCATCCGGAGCTGTCCAGGCGAGGCGTGCGATCATGTCCTCAGTTGATGCCGAACTCGCAGACGCGAGTGTTTTTCCGTCGGCCCCCGTCAGCTGCATTGTTGGAATAGCCGGTGTTCCTGGCGGCCAGGCCCGACACTCGATTCGCAGCCGGTCACCCTTGTTGCAATCAAAGGCGTATGTGTCTTTATCAGCGGCCTCGATAAAGCAACCGTACATGGTCGAGGGGACAGGCAGGCTCTGGCTGTCCGGCATTGTCGCATTTGGTTCCGTCTCGACGATCACAGGATGCCGATCGATGGAATAGCGAACTGGGGCCTCATGCTGAATCGGATTGTGCCAGATCAGGAATTCCTGCTCGTTGCCACCCCATACGATGGAAAGCTTCTCGGTGAGAAAACCCTCGCTACCGGTCATCCCTAAGAGGTCGATACTGGCCCCTTCATCACGTCGCAGGCCACCTGGCAGTGCGGCGCGGAAATACGGGCCTGGCCGGACATCGATCCGGTAAACGAAGCTCGGGTCGCCCCGATGCGAAACGTTGGCTATTCGCAACACAACGTCCTGATCTGTGTGCGCCGCATAAACAAGAACGGGGTCACTGCCGACATACACTCGCTGCGCGTCAATGGGGCGGCCATCGATGTCCAGAAGATCGACCACTGGATCGAGTGACGATCCCATGCGTCCGGCGATGACCTCAAACGAAACGATCTCCGGACCTTTGATTGAGAATCGAAAGTGGTCCGAGTCTCGCTCTCCGTGAATTTGACCGTTCACCGTTACTGGCAGCTCAACCTGCTCAGCGCGATCAAGCGTCGAGTTCGATTCGGATTCAATGAACTCTGGCAGATCACCAACGATGAAAGGTCGCGATCCCGTTCCTCCCTGCGCACAACTCAGCCGCCAGTATGCAGGCCCAAGCGGAGCGTCGTCGGCGATGCGAATCTCCGAAGCCCACTCGCGCGGATAGGTAATCGGGACGGTCTTCGGTTCCCGAAGCGCGGACGGCTCGCCACGATCATCGATCTCCCTCTCCAGCAGCGGATTGACTTCAACTCCATCACCGATCACGTGAATGCGCGTCCGCGGAGGAATGCACTCAGCACCGACCTTCAAGGCGACTGTCGTACCGCGCTGTCCTCCTGCCGGAAACACGTGCGTGCTCGATGGCAGGTATCCAGGTTTGGGCTGAGCGACAAGCGGCAGCGTATGCGTCAAGCAGGTCAGAGCACTGAGGCAGGCAATTGCCATGCGGCAAATCGAGGGCTGCATACGAATCTCCACCTTGGTGCCAGGCTTCTGTGTCCTGATTCAGGACTGCCCGAAGAGTTCATAAACCGGCCGGCCGCCGTTGGCGATTTCGATTGGGCGGCCCAGTGGTGTTCGCAGGACGGCCTCGTGGTTGATGCCGAGCGCGTGCAGGATCGTGGCGGTCATGTCGGGAGCCGTGATGGGTCGATCAGTCACTTCCGCGGCTGTACGGTCGGTCGCTCCGATGACCTGACCACCCTGGATACCAGCACCGGCCATGACGATTGAGAAGGCGTTTGGCCAGTGATCGCGTCCCGCCAGGTCGTTGATCCGCGGTGTGCGACCGAACTCCGTTGTGATCACAAGAAGAGTCTTTTCCAACAGGCCGCGGTCTGTCAGGTCGTTGATCAGAGCGGGGACGGCCTGATCGAATGCCGGACACAACAACTCACGCAGACTCCAGGTGTTCTTGCGGTGCGTGTCCCAGTGACCGTTCTCGATGCCGACAAACCGGCAACCGGATTCGACCATCCGTCGCGCCAGCAGGCAGCATTGTCCGATGCTGGTCATGCCGTACTTTTCACGCAGACTCTCGGGCTCCCGTGTGATGTCGAATGCTTCTTTGGCCTGACGCGATGTCATCAGGCTGTAGGCCTTCTGGTAGAACTGATCGAGATCCGCGACCTGTTTGCCGGCGGAGTCGACTCCGCGTTCAATCGCGTTGATCTCTCGCAGAGCGGTCTGGCGACGGGCGTTGCGGTCGCTGGTGATCGACGTTGGCAGCGTGATATCGCGGACGGCGAATTCCGGAGCGGCCGGATCCGCGGCAATCACGAATGGTCCGTAACTGGCGCCAAGGAACGACGGCCCGCCGCTGTCCAGATAGTTGGGAACCGAGATGTACGGCGGCAGGGCTCCCGGCTTTCCCAGACGAGCGACCATTGAACCGATACAGGGGTGCTGATTGTTGTTCTTCGTCGAGCGATCCAGATCACCAGACCGGGCTTTGCCGGTCATCATCACGTGGAAGCCGCTTTCGTGATCCGAATCGCCGTGCGTCAGGCTGCGGAGAATTGCCAACTTGTCGGTGACTGTTGCGATCCCGGGCAGGACATCTCCGATGTGCATGCCCGGTACGGCCGTGCTGATCGGATCAAAGTCTCCGCGGATGCCCAGCGGCGCGTCAGGCTTTACGTCCCACATGTCCTGCTGGGGCATTCCGCCGACGATAAAGAGGAAGATACAGTTAATATCGTCGCGTGATGCGGCTTCGGCTGCCGGGGCCATCTGCTGCAGACGGAACACGTCCGCCATGCTCAGGCCGCCAATGGAACCGATCTTTAACAGCTCGCGTCGCGAAACGCCGTCGCAATAACGGGGAAGCATGCCGTTGGTCTCCTCGATTGCCGCTCAACGTACAAAAAGAAAGTCGTATGAATTCAGCACTGCCCAGAGGAAATCCTCTGCTGCCTGTTGCGATGATGATTCCGCAACCAGCCGACGAAAGACATCCAGTTCCTTTTCTCGTGGATACCGGCACCACGCGGCCAGACAGATTTCCTCGGCAATGCTCTCCGGTGCCGCGTCGGCACGAATCAGCCGGCCGATCCGTCCATCCCCGGAAGAGACCTTAGCCGCGATTTCCGGTGCATTCATCAGATGCAGGGCCTGTGACATCGTCGGGTCGTCGGACTTGCCACACTCGCACGGTGACTTCCGTTCCGACCGGCCAAACGTATCCAGAAAATACGAAGGAAACCGGTTGTCCCACACCTGTATGGCTCGCGTGCCGATTGGCATGCCGGGGAAGTCTTCAGGTACGTCGGTCACATGGCAGATGGCATCCAGTAAGACCTCGGCGGGCAGTCGTCGCGCCAGAAAGTGCGAGAAGTTCTGCTCGTCCCGCTTGTTGGTTTCGTTCGATGTACTGGCGAGCTGATACACCCGCGAACACAGGATCAGCCGCGCGACCGCTTTCAGATTGAAGTCGTTTGAGATGACCTGCTGAGTCAGCCATTCCAACAGCGGCTCGTTGACGGCCGGGTTTGTGGAACGCAGATCGTCAACCGGATCAACCAGACCACGACCCAGATACTGAGCCCACAACCGGTTCGCCACGAGTCGAGCAAACCACGGGTTCGTCGGCGATGTCATCCAGTCCGCAAGCTGCACGCGCGGGTCAGCCGCGGATGTGTCGATCGGCTCGCCGCCCGGCGGACGAGTTGTGACCAGCTCGTTGGTCAGCGGCATCTTCGTCTGCTTCCAGCCGGTGTGAAAAACCAGCTCACGCGAGTCGGACAGCGACTTGCGTTGCACACCACCGAAGAACCCCGCCAGGCCGTAGAAGTCCGACTGGCCCCACTTCTCGAACGGGTGATGATGGCACTGAGCACAGTCCATGCGAATGCCCAGAAACGCTTGGCTGACCGCACGAGTCAGATCGTCCGGTGTGCGGAGTGCACGGTAGAAATTCACCGGACCGAACTTGCCCGAGTTCCCGCTTGCTGTGATCAGTTCGCGGACCCATTCGTCGTACGGCCGATTATTCGCCATTTGTTCGCGGAGCCAGCGATGGAACTCAAACGCACCGCGTTCCCCGAGCGTTTCGCGATCGACCATCAGCACATCGGCCCACTTCAGTGCGTGGTAATCGGCATAGCCTGCGTTGCTCAGAACGTCGTCAATCTGTCGCGTGCGTTTGTCAGGATCGGAATCGGCCAGGAATTGTCGAGTGACTTCTGGATCCGGCAACTGGCCCAGAACATCGAGATACAGACGGCGCAGGAATGCCGAGTCGTCGCAGGGGCCGGATGGGAGAATCCGCATTCGCTGCAGCTTTGACCACACGAACCCATCGATTGGGTTGTGCTCGGGCAGGGCAGGATATTCCTCAATGAGGTCCGCGCGAGGCACGACCACACGCGCGGCCGCAACCTGCCCCATGTAGTTGACGGTAACGGCAGACTCCCCCGGAACCTCTCCGGTTTCGACAAGGCCGGGGGAAACCAGATCCGCAACCACTGGCGAATTACTTGAATACGTTGACGCCGCTGTCACGTCCCGGCGCGAGCCATCTGAATAGACGGCTGTGACCAGTAATTGCTGGCGGGCTGATCGATCGACGACTCGACTGCCAGGCTCGACCTCAATCCCGACCGGTTGCGGAGCGTTCGCGGCGCCCCAGGGCATGCCTTGCCGAATCCAGTTTGCCAGCAACTCGTGATCGGGCGAATTCAGCTCAATCCGCCGTCCACCGCCGTGAGCACTTACTCCGGTCGCCTTTTGAACAAGCAGGCTGCGTTCGGGATCGCCGGGAAACACGCGTCGGCCGCGGGCCTCCTTCGCGAGCGCCGCGAAATCGGCGCGCGAATCGAATCCAAAGACCGATAACTTAAATCCGTTCTGCCCCGAGGCCTTGCCATGACAGCCGCCACTGTTGCAGCCGGATTTTGACAGCAGAGGCAGAATGTCGTTCTCGAAGTGAACCTCCGGTGTGTCACCAAATGCTGTGACGTGGACTACGACGCGGGCCTGGAATTCTCCGCGAGTCACTGTCAGCTCTGTGACTCCAGTACCGGTCGCGGAGACGATCCCATTGATTTCGAGTGCGACCTTGTGATTCGCCAGTTCGACTTTGCTGTCGCGAGTCACATCAACACTGCGGTCGTTCGACTCGTTGAGTGAGACAAGAATCTGTTGACGGGGGTTGAAGCCGGATAAATGTATTTCAGCCGGACGAACGACGAGCTTCCCTGCAACGTCTGAATTCTCGCCGGCAGAGCTCGCTGACACCACGATGCTGCTGATCAACGCGATGACGAGTGCTCCAGGAAGCGGATGTGTGAGTCGTGCCGTCACGGAATTCGCCATTTCGATTTTGTTCTGTTGAGACGTGAATCGTTGCCTCGATCATAGCCGGTCGAGGGAATTCAGATCATGCAGATCACTCAGGTTCGTTCCCGGACGCGTTCCCTACCGCGTGTGCCACGACTCGGTGAGCGGTTTGGCGCCATTCAATTCGGCGTACCCGGCACCCGTGGTTCCTGCTGGATCGGGACCGACATAGCGTTCGTCGATCGGTTCGGCCGCCGGTTGCCAGCGCACATCAACCGACAGACGCGTCCGGTTGATGGCTGAAGCATTGTCGAACGAGCCGTGCATGGTGGTCATGCCGAACACAATCACGTCGCCGGGCTCAAAGTTCTCGGTCAGGAATCGCGAGCCTCGCTGACGGGCAAACTCAATGGCGTTGTCGGTCATCTGAACCTGCGGTGAATACGCCGAGTCGTAGTCCATCTGCTCGGCGCCGGCGATCAGATCATCAAATCGGTGGGAGTTTTCCAGGACGAACAGCGGGCCCTCGGTCGTGGGGATGTCGCCGATTGCCATCCACGATGTGACAACATTACGCGTTCCGCGAGAAAAGAACGGAAAGTCATAGTGCAGAAACGTAAAGCGTCCGGGAACTCCTGGACGCAGGAAGATGAAGTCATACGCTCGGGCCGGTTGGCCCAGCACGTTGCTCATGAATTCTCGAATCGGTTCGCCATGCGTCGCGGCCCGCAAGGCAGGACCTTCACTAACGGACTGCCAGAATTCACCGGGACTCGCGACGCGTTCGAGTCGCTGGCTGCGTCCGCTGAAAATGCCTTGCTCGAATGGAGCGTCGATCTCGTCGACTTCTGCCAGTCGCGAAAACACTTCGCGCCGAGCCGCCGCGATGTTCTCGAGCGGTACGACACCGCGGACGAACACGTAGCCATCCTCCGCGAGACGGACCTGCAGGGAATCCGGCTGCGTCAGGGAATGTGTACTGTCGCGAAACGGAGCCAGCAGATCGCGAGGCACCGGCTCACCGTGGATCTGGCACTCGACCATGTGGTTCTTCTCAATCAGATTAGTGCTCATGAATAGGAAATTCCGCTCAAGCTCAAGTCACTCGAATCGCAGCAATGTGGATTTGACGAACGCAATTCTAACAGTCCGTTGAAAAAGTAGGTTGGGTCTCTGACCCGACCCTGGTGTCTCGGAGATTCGGTCGGGACGGAGTCCAACGGCTGTCCCGGCCTTAGCCATGATGCGTTGAGCAGGGACGTACTCATGTTGAACGCTGTATTTCAGGGCCAAAGGCCCGTTGGTTTGCCTCGCCCAGCCCATCGGGCTGGGTAAATTGGGAGCCTCTATCTCACCTCAGGGCCGTTGGCCCTTGGTTAAACGGGTAGAACGATCACCCAGCCCGATGGGCTGGACCAGGAGTCTGTCCGAGAATGGAAATCGACCTGGTTTTCTCGATGGAGATGCGCTACAGAAGGTGGAGTCGGGAATGGATTCCTTTTTGGGAGCCTGAATCTGTTTGTAGGAACTCTGCAGGTGTGTGCGGCGGCGGGACTGACCCGGCTCGGTCGTGTGGCACTGGATGGTGCCAGGATCAAAGCCAACGCTTCGCGGCACAAGGCCATGAGCTACGACCGCATGAAAGAGGAAGAAACTCGGCTGACGCGGGAGATCGCGGAGCTGATGGCTCGGGCAGACGCCGCGGATACGGCCGAAGACGAGCAGTTCGGAGATCGTTCCGCGCAGGAACTTCCTGAGGAACTGGCCCGCCGCAAATCGCGTCTGGAGAAGATTCGCGAGGCCCGCGAAGCGCTGGAAGAAGCCGCTTGGGAAAAGGCGGCCGCACACGTCGCAAAGATGGAAGCGGAAGGCCGTCAGTATCGCACCGATCCGGACAAAGCGGTCCCTCATGATAAAGACCAGCGAAACTTCACCGACCCGGATTCGAGGATCATGAGGGCTTCTAATAATGGCTTCGATCAATGTGGCAACGCACAGGTACTTAGCTGAAGTCACCCGACGCCAGGAAAGCGAGCAAATCAAGAATCTCGACAGCAGTCAACGTGTCGACCAGACCAGCCGGCATAGGTGACGTTTTCGACGGTTGAGAGATCTCGATGTCCTGCTTTTTGATTCTTGTGATTTTTCCGGGCTGCATTGAGTCCTCAACAATTCGCAACTCGGTCGCCCGGTAATCGCCGCCTGTGACGACGCGTCCATTGATGACTCGGCCATCCGTCGTGACGACCTGAGCACCACGATATTTCTCAGCGATGACCAGAGACGGGTCGATGATCGACGCCAGAATGTCACGCCGGCTGAATCGTCGACTCACCGCCGTCAGGTCCGGTCCGAGCACTCCACCTCGGCCGTTTAGTCGATGACACGCGACACATCGGACGTCTCGGAATAACGACTGCCCGCGTTTTGCATCGCCTGACTGGGTCGCCTGACCAAGCTGCTCCGTGAGTTCCGGCAGAGTCCACTTCTGAACCACGGGCCGGCTGATCAGCAGCGGCTCAGCGGAATCAACGGCCGCGGGCTTGAGTAGTTCTGCCAGGTGTTTGCGGTCTGAGTCAGTCACGTGATCTGTCGCCTGTTCACGGATTTGTCGGAGAAATCCAGGCATGCCCTGTCCGGAGAACGCTGTTCGTTCCAACTCGCGCAGCGCTTCGAAGTAGAGGCGGCGGGTTTCTGGCGACCAGCCGGACCTCTGGTCGCGCAACACAAACAGAGCGTGCATGCGTTCGCGTTGTGTTTCGCTTGAGTTGAGCAGTTCGACGAGCGGTTCAACGGCCCCCGTGATCTGGAGGTCGGCAACGAGTCGACCCAGTTCGCGACGGACCCCGTCACCCGTGCCCGTTGGTGCGGTCGCGCTTTGTGTTACACGGTTGAGCCATGTGAGCAATCGAGACCGCGATGCTTTGGCCACGGCGGAATCGAGGTCGTCTGGCTTCTGCAGACAAAGTCGGTAAGCGCGTACCAGAGACAGTCGCGCATACGCACTCAACGCGTCGGTATCGAGGTCATTGAGCCGAACCAGTACATCGTCGAGCAATGTTCGCTGTTCGCTCCGGGCTAGTGCCAGTAGCGCGGTGACAGCAACTTCGGAATCGGATTCCGTGAGCGCACGCTGACTCCATGAGGTCACGGGCTGATGCTCGACGGCAATGCGTGCGGAGTGTCGCACAACCGGATCCGGGTTCCCAAGTTGTGGCCAGGCGAGCGTGATCGCATTCGCGGATTGTTTGCCATGATGCATGGCGAGTTGGCGATTCAGCTTACGGGCCTGAGTCGAAAACTGTTGCCGTGCTGCGGACTGTTTTGTGGGCAGTGCCAGAACGGCCGCCGCGAGCGATCCGGTATAGCGAACGCGATAAAGAGCCGACTGTGTTTTTCGGCCACCAGTGACGACATACATGCTTCCGTCCGGGCCAAAGTCGAGGTCGGTTACGTTCAACGGTCGACCTTTGAGAAACGTCTCGACTCGGCAGGCGTATCCCGCGCCACGTGGAGAAAGATGACAGGCGAGGATCCGGCCGTACGTCCAGTCCAACGCAAACATCGCTCGACGATACCGCTCCGGAAACTCGCTCCTCAGGCCGGACTTCACGGCCGTCGGAGAGCCCTTGCCAACATCGGCGACCGGCAGCGAATTGTCCGCGTGATCCATGAAGTACGGCGGCCATTCTTTGGTCCGTCCTCGCCAGCCGAAGTCGGCCCCGGACACGAGCTGATCAATTCGCGTCGGTCGATACCACGGCGAACCCATGTCGAATTCCGCATCAGCGTCGTACGTGAACACTTCACCGTCGGCGTTGAAGTCGATGCCAAACGGGTTGCGAAGCCCGGCGGCAACCAGTTCCCAGTTCTGGCCATTTTTATCGCACCGCAGCAGACGTCCCTCCGTTGTGCGTTGTCCGCGGCGGGCGGCACGGAATGGGGACGTACGATCGGAGACGTTCTCGGTCGGCAGTTCGACCGAGTCGCCATGAATCGCGTAGATCAGGCCGTCCGGGCCGAGCGCCAGATCGTTGCGACCGTGACCAACTCCACCAGGAAACTCGCGCAGGACTTTCACCTCATCAAACCGGTCGTCGCCGGTCGTATCTCGCAGCCGGTACAGTGCCTTGGAGTTGTTCGCGCTGGCGTAGAGCATGTCGTGTGCATAGAGCAGACCGCGAGTTTCCAGCAGGGTGTCATTGATCATCTCGACCTGCTCGACCCCGAGACCATCGCCCGACAAGGTCACACGCAGCAGCCCTTTATCTTCGCGCCCGATTGTCACCCGTCCCTGCGGATCGAACGCCATACTGATCCACGAGCTTTCGTCAGACTTTGCCGATCGCACGAGTTCCACCTCGAAGCCCGGCTGTGTCACAAAAGTTGCCGGGTCGGTTCCCGTCTCGGCGCCTGTGGCCTGTTGCCACTGTTCGTAATCATCGAATGCCGAGACACGTGCAATCTGACCGACCCCCCACAGCTCCCGTGCCACGGCACCCAGGCTGGTTGCGGGTTGCCAGGACTTGTCGTCGGCTGAATCGATGCGAGCCTGCCACTTCGTGTCTGAAACAACGTAACGACGCGTTTCGTCCGACTGCATCACGCCCAGAGTCATCGCAATGGCGGCTGGTCCGGCACCACTGACGCACTTCAGCTCGAACGTGTTCTCGCCGGGCTTCAGTTGCTCCGTAACATCGAGTTCCAGCCACGGCCCGTACTCGTCGAGCTCCGTGAGCGTCTCACCATTCAACTTCACATGGCAGCGAGTGAAGTCGGCGGCCAGGTCCAGTCGAGCCTTTACTGCCTGGCCAGGCACACGGAATGTTCTGCGCAGAGTCACCGCCTGGCCGGCCGATCGTTCGGCACTCACCCAGATCCAGTGCGGTTCGATGTCGTCGTGTGCAGCGACAGTCGATCCGGCCTGGATCAGGGAAGATACGACGACGACAAGAATCGCAGGGACGCTTCGCATTTGACGGCTCCGACGGTCCAATAAACACTGAAGATCACTCGGTGACATGTCTTGCATCTCAATAAAGGGAGTCTATCGATGAAGCGCTCGTTCCTTCGACCCGCCGTGAGTCTGTTTCTTCTGACCGGGTTGCTCGTCTCCTCGGCCTGCAGTCATTACCTCTGGGTTTCGATTGATCCGAAGGCCGGCGAGCAAGGCACGACGAACGTGTACTTCGAGGGTGGTCCTGGTCCGGGTGATGGACAGTATCTCGATCCATTCATCCAACGTGGCACGACGTGGATTCGCACTCTCGACGCGGACAAGCCGTCAGAGCTGAAGATGGAAACAACGAAGTCGCCAGGCAAGCGGTGGCTGTCGGCCAGCCTGTCCGCGGGCGGTCCGCGCAGCATCGAGAGTTACGGCAAGTGGGGCGTTTACCGCTACGGCAAGACCGACGTGCTGCTGCACTACCATGCCAAACACTTCGATGTCAGCAGCTTCGCTGAACTGACAAAGCTGGGCCGGGCTGAGCAGCTCGACCTGGACGTCGTACCGGAACTCGTTGATGGACAGGTCGGTTTTCGCGTTCTGTGGAAAGGGAAGCCAGCTGCGGGTCGCCCCATGGCCGTTCGCGGACCTGGCGGATTCAAAGCCAGCCTGAAGACCGACGAAGAGGGACGCATCCATTTCGAGACGGAAAAGAAAGGCCGCTACACGTTGAGGACGAGCGTCGAAGAGAAAGAGACCGGCGAGTTCGAAGGCAAGGAGTTTCAACTGAAACGCTATCACGCGACCGTCGTCCTCAACCTGCCTGTCAGCCAGGAGTAAATTGCGAGCATCCATGCTCTTCGGCAGTGATCCTCGTTGAATGTCCCGCGTCCCGATGTTGCGGGGCGTTCGGCGAGATGCTCGTGAACTCAGCCGACGCATACGTCAGCGGGATCAGCCAGATTGGCTGATGTGCGACGGTTGAGTCTGCCGATGATAGCGGTTGTGCGGAATCGGACGCCGACCGCGGGCACACGACGTGTGCGCCGTCCAGTCGTTCGCTCGATTGAGAGGGGGACGCGAACGGAAGGAGCCGGGATGCGACGCGTGCGACTTCAGAGAGGCATTCTGGCAGGGCCAATCTGTCTGGCATTCATGTGTGGGATGCCCTTGACGGCGTCCGCGGATGACGGTCCGAATTCCGAACGTCGCCCGTCAAATGGTCCGAAGATCGAAGTGGATGTTTTGACCCGGGGCGACTCTTCGCGAAAAACGCAGACCGATGCCGTCTCGCGGTTGCCGATGAGGCATCTTTCACCCGAGCAATCCCGGCGCGTTCAGAGCATTGTTGATAACCGCAGCATGTTCCGCCGACTGCCGAATATTCAGATCGACGCCGACCCGGCAGTCTATCGGTACTTCACGCACAATCCCGAGGCTGCTGTCAGCATCTGGAGACGACTGGGAATCTCGAAGTTTCAGCTTAGTGAGACCAGCAACGGTGTCTGGCACGCCGACGCAGGCGATGGTTCGGTCGGCACGATCGAAGTGTTGCATCGGTCGAACAATGAGCAGTTGCTGCTATGCACGGGCAGCTACAAGAGTCCGCTGCTGACGAAGACGTTGCAGGCTCAGGCCGTCATGCATTTACGGAACGTCGGTGTTGTGGCGGAGAGCGACCCCGATGGACCGGCTCAAGTTCTTCATGACCTCGACCTGTTCGTGATGTTTCCGTCTCAGACGGTTGATGCCGTGGCAAAAGTCATCTCACCAGTGAGCCACATGATTGCGGACCGAAACTTTCGCGAGCTGAGCATGTTTGTCCGTTTCATGCATGTCGCCATGCAGCGACAGCCGGGATGGGTTGAGCAGCTTGCCGGACAACTTGACGGCGTGACGCCGGATCAGCAGGTGGAACTGCTGAAATTGTCTGCGCGGATATTCGTCGACGAACGCCGACGAAACGGAAACAAAGCAGGCGTGACGCAAACCGGACTCGAATCTGCCGTGGCGCCTTATCGGACAGCCGTCCCGGCAACGGACCGGTAGATGAGTGTCAGGCGAGAGTTGCGAGTAGCCACGCTGATCAACGTGCGGGAACACGCCGGATGGGCGTTCTGGCGAACGCGGTTGCCGAAAGGTTTTCATGTTCCGCTCGCGTTAAACGATCGCTCGCCATTGCGGCTGTGCCTTTACTGCGGTAGACAATGCGCCTTACCGCCCTGTTTCAGACCGTTGGAGAGGCTCATGCGAAAGGCGTCGCGACGATTTATGTTTCTGGCAGCCGTCTTCGTACTCACCGGCGTGACCGTTTCTGCTGAAGAGAAACCTGCTTCCGTGAACGATGTGCAGCGCAAACTCCTGAAGGTCTTCAGCTCCGAGTTCGTTGAGATCACACCCGGCAAAGGGGACTTTCCAAAGTCGTTTCAGATGGGCTCAACGCACGGACCTGCGAACGAACGGCCCGTGCGCAAAGTTACGTTTAATTACAGTTTCTCGATGGCTCGTTACGAAGTGCCTCAGAACCTGTACGAAGCCGTGACGGGGAGCAACCCCAGTCGCTGGACCGGCCCTCGGAATTCCGTCGAGATGTTCGATGTGCGAGATGCGGTGAAATTCTGCGGGAAACTGACCGCGATGCTGCGAGCCGAAAAGCTGATCGACAAAGACGAGGAGATTCGTCTGCCCACTGAAGCCGAGTGGGAATACTGCTGCCGCGCCAGTACCACGACACGGTATTCGTTCGGTGACGATGCTCAGAAGCCCGGCGACAAAGACAAGATCGCCTCGCTGCTGGACCCGTACGGTTGGCACACAGGCAATGCCGCGGGTAACGATCCCCCAGTCGGGGCGTTGAAGCCCAACCCCTGGGGACTGTATGACATGCACGGTTACCTTTGGGAGTTCGTCAGCGATCGCTGGAACGATGACTATTCGGACGCATCTGCCGATGGTAGCGCGCGTCCGTCTGATAAGGATGACGCGCAATACGTTATTCGCGGTGGCTCGTGGCGTGAGCGTTTCGAGATGCTCACTTCCACGGCAAGGCGAGCTGTGGACGTTGAATTCAAGCGAGCCGATCTCGGCGTGCGATGCGTCAAGGCAAAGGTGAAATAGCGGCGACAGTTTACGTCGCTGCCTGTTGCATATTGATCAGGTAATCCGGCAGTCGAACAGCGACTGCAGTCTGTGTAGTGAGACGCGGCTCGTTACGGGCCAATGTTCAGGACAGGTTTTATGAGTTCCGACGTTCCGCAGAGTACTGAGTCGTCAATCCAACCCGCTGCAACGGAATCCGCACCGCTGGAAACCGAACCGGCTGACGCGCCGGCGGCACCGGTGGAGTCAGCCGATTCGGCTGGCCAGGCAGCAGACGCGGCCGTTGCCGTTGCCGAAGAACCGGCGGCGGCTGAGCCCGTTCCCGTTTCGGAAGCACCGGTGGGGGAACAGGCCTCGCAGCCAACCGAAGAAAGTTCGGCACCCGTCGACGAATCCAGCGAGCCCACGGCCCTGTCGAGCGACGCAGATTCCGAATCGCGTCGAGTGCAGTTGAATCCAACGGGTGGCGACGAATTAAAAGCTGTCCCCAATCCGGTCTCCGAGTCTGCGGTTGCCGCTCCGGTGGAAGTCGGATCCGAAGATGGAGCTGTCGCGAGTACTGACGAAGAGATTCTGGCTGCCGCGGCCGACCTTGCGAGTGCCGTGCGGGACGTTGTTGAGATCGAGATTCCGCGTGAGGTCGAACTTGGTTCACTCGAAGCCGAGATTGAAGCGGCCATGGCCGGCGATGCCCAACAGGCGGAAGCGACCAAGGGAGCTGATGCGTCTCAGGACCTGCCCGACGCGGGAGCGCGTCTGGAAGGCGTTGTGCATTCGATTCACGGTGATGACGTGTTTCTCGATTTGGGATTTCGCATCCCGGGCATTCTGCAGTTGCGACAGTTCGAAGGCACGACTCCACCGGAAGTCGGAAAGAAACTGCGAGTTGCTGTCTCGAAAGTTGACGAGAATGAAGGACTCATCGCAGTCAATCTGCCCAGCGGGAAAAGTCGTCCGGGTGGAAACTGGGATGCCGTTGAAAAAGGCCAGGTCGTTGACTGCATGGTGCAGAAGATGAACAAGGGCGGACTGGAGGTGCAGATCGGCGGCTTACGCGGTTTCATGCCGGCAGGTCAGGTCGACATGCATTTCGTCGGTGATCTGAGCGCATATGTCGGTCAGAAGCTGCCGGCGAAGATCATTGAAGTCAATCAGCAGAAACGAAATCTGGTGGTCAGCCGCCGGGCACTGCTGATGGAAGAACGGGAAGCTCAGGAAGAGGAGTTCTGGGAGTCCATCCAGGAAGACGTCGAGTTCATTGGTCGCGTCAAGACGCTCAAGGATTACGGGGCGTTCGTCGACCTTGGCGGAGCAGACGGTTTTCTGCACATCGGGCAGATCTCGTGGACTCACATCAAGCACCCGAGCGAAGTGCTGACTGAGGGGCAGGAGGTCAACGTCAAGGTCATCAAGGTTGATCGTGACAAGAAACGCATCGGCCTGGGGATGAAGGAGCTTTCGCAGGACCCCTGGCTTGTCGCGGCCGAGACGTATACGCCGGAGTCAATCGTCACCGGCAAAGTCACACGAGCCACCGACTTTGGTGCGTTTGTCGAGCTGGAACCGGGTATTGAGGGATTGATTCACATTAGCCAGCTCGACTGGAAACGCGTCCGGAAAGTGACCGACGTCGTCCAGGAAGGCAAAGAGATTACCGCCAAGGTATTGGAGTTCGATCTGAGCCGGCGTCGTATCAGCCTTTCGGTCAAGGCGATGAGCCAGGACCCGCGCGTCCTGGAAGAAGCCGCCCGTGAAGCAGAACTGGCCGCCCTGCCGCCGATCGAGCGACGTGAGGATCTGAAGGGCGGAATCGGTCAGCCCGAAAGCGGTGGTGGCCTGTTCGGTAATCCGTCTGACTTTGGGTAAGCCGATTGAGCATGTCCGCCGCCGCGCGACTCACGGTGATCGCTGTTGCCGCCGCCGTCAGTATGGCGTTGCTCTGGCTCACACAGATCCCACTGGGGATTCCTGGTGAATGGGTCTGGAACCGCATTGAGTACATGGATGGTGCGACCGAGACGCTGCTTGGCATCGCACAGTTCGGGATCATCGGCGCGATCTATGTGCTTCTCGCATGGCAGGGGCAGCGACATGTCGACACCTGCAGTCGCCGGGAACTCGTTGCCTGGCTGAGCGGACTGGTGCTGGTGGGATTCGCATGGCTGGTCGCCGTGCAGGAAGGACCTCGCGACGAATACCGGCTGTCGAAAGCTCCCTTCGTGCTGTACTACCCCGCGTCATCCGGCTACTTCCACGCGGCCCGTTACGACATCGCCAGTGTTCCGCAGCTTCTGCGAACGTACGAACAGCGAATGGAAAAAGGTGACGTACTGCACGAGGGGACGCATCCACCTGGATTGTATGTCCTTTATCGATGGCTGATCTCGCTGGTCGATGGAACTCCGGCACTCGTCGCGGTCAGCGACGCCACCATGCCGAAGTCGTTTCAGGACGCATGCGACACGATCGACTACGCTCGGCAATTGTCGGCCGATCCGCTGAAGCCAGAAGATCGCACGGTCATGTGGCTGGCGTCGCTGCTGACAATGCTGTGCGCGGCGGCGGCGGTTGTTCCTCTGTTCGCCCTTGTACTGCAAACGGAATCACGCGCAGTTGCGTGGAAAACGGTTGCGTTCTGGCCGCTCATTCCAGTGCTGGCCATCTTCACACCGAAGTCCGATGTTCTGTTCGTGTTTCCGGCGGCGTTGCTGATCATGCTGTGGATGCTGGCTGTTCGACACCAGTCAGTTGTACTCGGCGCATTGGCTGGCCTGACCGGCTGGTTTGGTTTGTTTCTCAGTCTGGTGTTTCTTCCGATCGGACTCGTTGCGTTTATTGCCGGAATGCTGACGGCCATGCCAGCGGAGCGTGAATCGGCGCGAGCCGGTCTCTATCGGGCACTTCTGCGAATCCGCTCACCGGCTGTGGCGGGACTCGTGGTCGTCATGGCCGCGACAGCACTGCTGTATCAGTTCGCCGAGATCAACCTTGCTCGCGTCTGGTGGTTGAACTGGCAGAACCACGCGGGCTTCTATGATCAGTATTCACGTACGGTGTCTGGTTGGTTGCTGGTCAACCCCGTGGAGCTGGCATTCGCCGTGGGGGCGCCCATTGCGTGTCTCGCTGTGACATCGGTTGCGAACGCCCTGCGACCGGACCGCTGTGAGCTGCGCCCCGTCGTTCTTGCAGTGGTCTTTGTCTGGGGCCTGTTGTGGCTCAGCGGCAAGAACTCCGGCGAGGCGGCTCGCTTGTGGATTCCGCTGCTGCCGCTGTTGATGTGGGTCATGGCAAATGGACTGCGCGGTGAGGCAACACGCGGCGACATAGTTGAACCATCAGCTCGAAGCCTGCGCGAATCCGGATTCATCGTCGCGCTCGTGATTCAGATGATCGTCAGCGGTGGCACCGTTCTACGAGTCTCCGGCTTTCACTTCTCCGGGATCACGAATTGACGCGGCTGTTTGATTAGACGCATCGCTGGTTGCTCCGCGAGTCGGTTATTGCGGAATCCAAACGGACCAGGTCCCACATCGGCTCCGTCACGCCCCGCTGAGAGCCTCGAACGGTCCCGGTCAACAGGACTCTCCAGTAGGATTCCGCCAATACCGGAAACGTCCTGCCAGGAGACGCTCACATGATGTCCCGCTTAAGAACCTGCGATCCGTTCGTTCCCGTTGTCATGCTGTCCCTGCTGGTTCCGGTGCACGCCAGTGCCGCGGACGAAGTCCTGCCGGGAACGCGTCCGCTGACGATCGAACAGCCTCTGGACGAAGTCATGGTGGCCGGCATTGATCGCTTCTGCCTGCGAGAACTGGCGGCCTCTCCGCAACGTCGCGCGGAAATGTGGAATCGCAACTTCGACAGCGTGGAAGCGTACGGCAAGAGCATCGCTCCCAACCGAGAGCGTTTCCGTGAGCACATCGGCGCGGTCGATGAGCGACTGACGTCCGCACATCCGAAACGGCACAGCTTCGAACTGGTGTCGTCACTGGAACGCCCATCGGCCATTGCAAGATCGAATGGTGTGACGGTCCACGTCGTGCGCTGGCAAGTGCTTGATGGCGTGACGGCCGAAGGCCTGTTGCTGGAACCCGAAGGGATCCGTGCTGGAGTCGTGGCGATCCCGGATGCCGACTGGACTCCAGAGATGTTCTGTGGAGTGGCCGACGGATTGCCAGAGCAGGTGCAACTGGCACGGCGACTTGCCTCCCAAGGTTGCCTGGTGGCAATCCCCATGCTGATCAGTCGCAGTGACGAGCTGTCCGGCAGTCCGTACGTGCGGTACACGAACCAGACGCATCGCGAGTTCGTTTACCGCCAGGCATTTGAAATGGGCCGGCACGTCGTTGGTTACGAAGTCCAGAAAGTACTGGCCGCCGTCGACCTGCTTGAACAGCTTGGCAAACGACTTGGCGATCGGATTCCGATCGGCGTGGCTGGAATCGGCGAGGGTGGGCTGCTGGCTTTGTATTCGGCAGCGCTCGACCCGCGCATCGATGCAACGCTCGTCTGCGGATACTTCCAGCAACGGGAGGCCGTGTGGGAAGAACCGATCTACCGAAATGTCTGGGGCCTGCTGACCGAGTTCGGTGACGCCGAACTCGCCGGGATGATCGCCCCACGACGTCTGGTGATCGAAGCGTGCCGCGTTCCCGAGTCTGCCGGTCCGCCGGCTGCACGAGCTGGTCGCAGTGGTGGAGCCGCGCCTGGACACATTGCGAACAACACGTTGGGCATGGTCCGAGCCGAATTCGATCGCGCAGCTCCATTCTACAAAGCACTCAACAGTCCAGACGAATTCGTGCTTGTGTCCAGCGGCGAAGGCGACGGCAACGGGGGAACACAGTCTGCCATCGACGCATTCGCCGCCGGACTTGGTCTCCCCGACAGCATTCCTGCAAAGGCCGAGGCCTGGGAGTCCGTCAAGTCTCTGGTAGACAACGCGCATGCCTCGATGAATACAGCCGCCGAACGTGAGCATCGGCAGTTCGACGAATTGCAGGGGCACGTGCAGAATCTGTTGCGGCTGAGTCCGAAGGTCCGCGACGCAAAGTGGAAGGCGGACTACTCATCTGTCGATAAGTGGCTCGCGTCCGGCAACAGTCTCCGCGACTGGGTTTACGATGAACTAATCGGCCGACTGCCGGAGTCAACAATGCCGTTGAATCCACGGACTCGGAAGGTTCTCGAGACCGACAGGTACGTCGGATACGACGTCGTGCTGGACGTTTATCGCGACGTGATCGCATCGGGGATTCTACTTCTGCCGAAAGACCTGAAGCCTGGGGAGAAGCGGCCCGTGGTTGTGTGTCAGCATGGTCTGGAAGGCACGCCCATGGACACAATTTCTCGTGAGGCCCGACCGTTCGGTCCTTACAAGGCCTTCAGTGAGGAACTGTGTCACCGCGGTTTCATCGTCTACGCGCCGCAGAATCCGTATCGCGGACGTGATCGATTTCGGACGCTGCAGCGCAAGTCGAATCCGCTGAAGCGTTCGCTCTTTAGTTACATCATTCCACAGCACGATCGCACGTTGGAATGGCTGGCCACGCTGCCCAATGTCGATGCCGACCGAATCGCGTTCTATGGGCTGTCCTACGGAGGCAAGACTGCCGTGCGCGTTCCGCCGATGGTTGATCGCTACTGCCTTTCCATCTGCTCGGCCGACTACAACGAGTGGGTCAAAAAGAACACCAGCAACGAAGATCGCTACAGCTACGTGTTCACCGGCGAGTACGAGATTTTCGAATGGAACATGGGACATGTGGCGAACTATGCCGAGCTGTCCATGTTGATGACACCGCGACCGTTCATGGTCGAGCGAGGGCATCGTGACGGCGTCGCTCCCGATGAATGGGTCGCCTGGGAGTTCGCCAAGGTCCGCAGGCATTACGACTATCTGGGGATCGGCGACCGCACGGAAATCGAGTTCTTCAACGGTCCGCACACAATTAATGGCCAGGGTACCTTCCGCTTCCTGCATCGCCATCTGGAATGGCCGGAGCCGGCAGCTTCAGCGAAGTAAGCAGACGATTCATGCCTCAGCAGCTTCTTCTCGTCAGCAGTTCTCGCTGCCATCCGCACGGATATCTCGAGCACTGCGAATCTGAGATACGTCAGTTATTCGCAGCGACAAGCGAAGTCCTGTTCGTCCCCTACGCCCGTCCGTCCGGTCATTCACACGATGAATACACCGCCGTCGCGCGCGAACGGTTTCAGCAAATGGGACTGACCCTGCGCGGCGTTCACGAGTTCGAGGACCCACAGACCGCCGTCGAACAGGCACAGGGAGTCTTCATTGGCGGGGGCAACACATTCGTGCTGTTGCGAGATCTCTATGCCCACGACTTGATCCCGATTCTCCGAAAGCGGATTCAGGCAGGCATGCCATACATGGGTACCTCAGCCGGTTCCAACATGGCAGGCTTGTCGATCGGAACGTCGAATGACATGCCGATAGTTCACCCGCCGTCGTTTGAGGCACTCGGCGTCGTTCCGTTCAATCTGAACCCGCACTACCCGAGTGCTCCGCCCGATCCCAATCACAAAGGCGAAACACGCGACGATCGCATTGCAGAGTTTCACGTGTTCAACTCACAACCGGTCGTTGCCCTGTATGAAGACGGCATGTTGCGAGTCAGTGGACCAGACGTGCGGCTCATCGGACAGCGACACGCACTGCTGTTTCGACAGGGACGGGATGTCGAGCGAGTCGCCCCCGGACCAATTCCGCCGGAGTTGTTCCGCGTTGGAACTTCCACCAGTGCGTCGTCAGTCATTGATTGATGTAGTTCATCAGCTGGCACGCGCTCGAGCCATGGACTCATATCCGCAGTCGCCGAGCGACTGGCAAATAGGGCGTGCGGCAGTTGAGAATTCACCAACGCCCCCGACTTTACGTCGGGGGTTCTCGCGTCTTTGCACTACCGATTGCGTAGTGCAGAAACGCGAGAACCCCTGAGATAAACACAGGGGCGGTAAATTCGCATCCACCGCACGCTCGAGTGGAGCTCCGGTCGGCTGGCGTTTCGGTGCGGGGATCGGTATCAGACGCAGACCTTTGAGAATGCACGCGATTACTTCACCTCACAGAGACAGTTCATGCCCAGACCAACTCTTCTGTTTGCTGTTGCCGCAATTTTGATGTTTGGCCTGGACCAGCTGTCGGCTGCCGAGGCGCTGCAGGGATCGAAGCCGAATATCATTCTGGTGATCACCGACGATCAGGGTTACGGTCCGGTCGGAAGACATGGTCATCCATGGATTCGCACGCCGCACCTCGACTCGTTGTATGACAGCAGTGCGCACTTCACGCGATTCCTGGTTGCGCCGACCTGTGCGCCGACTCGGTCAGCACTCATGACCGGTCGGCATCCGATGCGGAACGGGGTGACTCACACAATCCTCGAGCGTGAGCGCATGACGCTGAACGCGACCACGCTGCCGCAAGTGCTTAAGCAGGCCGGTTACACCAGCGGCATTTTCGGAAAATGGCATCTGGGCGATGAAGAGCCGTATCAGCCGCACAAGCGGGGATTCGACGAAGCGTTCATTCACGGTGCTGGCGGAATTGGTCAGGCCTATGCCTGCAGTTGCGCGGATGCGCCTGGCAACAAGTATTTCGATCCAGTGATCCGTCACAACGGATCGTTCGTGAAAACGAAGGGGTTCTGCACGGACCTGTTCTTCACGTCGGCGCTCGGCTGGATCAAGCAGGTCAAGGAACGCGACGAGCCGTTCTTCGCCTACATCACGACGAACGCACCGCACGGCCCGTTTATCGCTCCGCCGAAAAACACAAAGCACTTCACTGATCTGGGGTTCAAGCCGACACAGGCGGGGTTCTACGGAATGATCGAGAACATCGACGAAAACGTGGGGCGTCTGCTCGGGCAACTTGATGAGTGGGATCTTTTCGAGGACACGATCGTGATCTTCATGTCCGACAACGGCATGACCGGCGGCGGTTCCGGACGCGGACAGCAGACGATGGGACGACTGGCCGATGGAACAGAGATGAAACCGTTCAACGCAGACATGAAAGGCCTGAAGGGAAGCGCCGACGAAGGCGGAGTGCGAGTCCCGTTTTTCGTCCGCTGGGACGGTCACATCAAACCGCAACAGGACATTGATCGCATCGCCGCTCACATTGATCTGCTTCCAACACTCGCCGCGCTGGCCGGAGTCACAGGTCCGGAAAAGCAGGTCGAAGGACGCAGCCTGCTGCCACTTATCGAGAACACGAAGACGGACTGGTCCGACCGTTACTTGTTCACACACAAAGGCCGCTGGAAGACCGGCGCCAATCCAGACGACTTTCAGTGGAAAGGTTTTGCGGTGCGCAACCAGCGCTTCCGATTCGTCGAGAACAACTCGCTTTACGACATGCAAAAGGACCCCGGCCAGAAAACGAACGTGATTGAAGCTCACCCGGATGTCGTCGAGGAAATGCGTTCCGCTTACGACAAGTGGTGGAAGGGGACACGACCGCTCATGGTCAACGAGGCAGCGCCGATGTCGCCCGTACGTCCGTTCCACGAGTTGTATCGCAAGCAAACCGGATCCGCGGGGATCCCGGACTGGGTCCCGCCCCAACTATTCTGATGATTTTGCCCTGCATGATTCTGACAAAAGCATTCGGTACAAAATCATGGAAGGCGGTTGCGGTCAAAGGCCGGGCCACGGAGCACCGCATTCTTCACACTCCGACCTGGGCACAACTGACAGTGTTTCGCTGACTGTTGCGAGCTGCAAATCCGCCAGAATCCGCATAACCGACACGGTCAACATTCGCCGGTTTCTCCGAATTCACTGATCAGACCGAATCCGTCGCTGATGCTCATCGCGACGAAGTTGACGGCCAGGCAATCCGTCGGCGCGACCGATCTGTCAGGTGAAGAAGTCCCGCGTCCGGGGACTGGACAGTATCCGTGCGAATGCATCAGTCAGGCTGAAATGCGGGCACTCGGTCTGCGTACTCTGCAGAACTTCGTACCACCTCTCTCATGTCCGCGTCTGCGAATGTGAGCCTGCGGTGCGCAGATCTTGAAGCACCTCTCAATTGACGCACATGCCAGCCACTCAATCACTCAGAACTGAATCGCCACGATTCCGGATCGGGCTTCCGTTTCAGCGTGGTCGCCGCCGAGGTCGTGATCGTTCCAGTCGATGCGAATGTCTTGAAAACCGTCTGATGCTGACATTCAATCCAAGTGGCATTGAGCAGGAGACGCTTGAGCACATCAATCGAGTTCGGCTGAATCCGCAGGATGAACTCGACTTCCTGTTCTCCAGCCACCCAAGTCCGCTGACAGCTCGCGACGCTGATGTGCAGGCGGCAATCGACTTTTTCAATGTCAGCGGAGCCACGCTGGAGAGTCAGTTTGCATCGTTGAATCCGGCGCCGGCGCTCGCGTGGAACGAGTCGCTGTACGATGCCGCGACGACTCATAACCAACTGATGATTGTGAACGACCTGCAGTCGCATCAACTTCCCGGCGAGGCCGACCTGCTGACTCGCCTGGTGGCTGCGGGATACAACTGGGAGAACTCGGTGCGCGTCGGCGAAAACGTGTTCGCCCACTCAGAATCGGCCCTGTTCGGACATGCGGGATTTGTCGTCGACTGGGGCTTTGGACCTGGTGGCATTCAGAGTCCAGCCGGGCATCGCATCAACATCATGGATCAGGGTTTCCATGAAGTGGGTATCGCGATCGCGATCGAAACGGATCCGACGACCTCCGTCGGCCCTCAACTTGTGACGCAGGACTTCGGTCGGCGTGGCAACTATGGCAACCCCGCCGTGCTTGGCGTGATTTATGACGATGCCAACGGAGACGGCCATTACAACGCCGGCGAAGGACGTGGCGGTGTGCAGGTGCAGGTCGCCGGTTCGAACGGGACCTTCACAACAACTTCGATGACGGCCGGTGGTTATCAGATCAAGGTGCCAGCTGGTTCTTATACCGTCACGGCATCCGGCGGCGGGCTGAGCGGTCCGATGGTCAGTTCTGTAACGGTGGGTGGCAGCAACGAGAAGGTTGATTTCGAGTCATCGAGTGTTCCGGCCGTGGCGACATATGTTGTCAACCTGACGAACTTCTCAGCACACACCGTTGTACTGTCGGACGACGGGGTTGCGGGGAATGGCGTTTCGCAAGTGACCATCGACGGGACGCCGACGGCGTTCGTTAGTCCGACGACGTCGATCGTGATTAACGGTGCCAATCGTGCGGACATGATCACGCTGGCTTCGCTCGACAGCAGCTTTACCGGTCAGGTGTTTGTGACTGGCGGAGACGGGAACGACGTGATCAACGCCAGCTCGTTCGGTCGCGCGGTTCAGATAGACGGTGGAGCTGGTTCGGACGTGATCACTGGCGGGTCGGGCAGTGACTTCCTGGACGGTCGCGGTGGCAACGACACGCTATCGGGCCTGGCGGGCAATGACACGCTGACGGGAGGCGGCGGCGCGGACCGGCTGGACGGTGGCGCGGGCAACGACCGGCTCTACGGAAGGGGATCGAGCAAAGACGTGCTCACTGGAGGGCCAGGCAACGACACACTGGACGGAGGAGCCGGTGTCGATCGAGTGGTCGAGTTTCCGGTCGGTGACGCCGAGGTACGCACGACCCGCCTGACCGGCGTCGGTGACGATCGACTGGCCGGAATCGAACGTGTCCTGTTGACGGGAACCAACGGCGCGAATCGTTTCGATGCGAGCGCATTCAGTGTCGGAGGGCTGGAGGAAGTCGTGTTCTTCGGTTTCGGTGGTGATGACGAGCTGATTGGTTCGTCCGGTCACGATCGCATTAATGGCGGCGCAGGCAACGACACTCTGCGAGGTGCTGGCGGAAACGACCGCCTGGCAGGTGGATCGGGAGCTGACCTGCTCGATGGCGGGCCTGGCAACGATCGCGCGTTTGCCCAGGGCGGTTCTGGAGACAGTGTGACTGGAGGACCGGGCAACGATACGCTCGACGGTGGCAGTGGTCAGGACCAGCTTGTCGAACAGGGGGACGTCAACTTCACGCTGACGAACACGGTTCTGACGGGTCTGGGCACGGACGTGTTGTCGGGCTTCGAACACGCGCGGCTGATCGGCGGTGATTCGGCGAATGTCTTCGATGCGACGGCGTTTACGATCAGCGGTGCCCGCATCACGCTGATGGGTGGTGGTGGTGACGACGATCTGCGTGCCGCAAACGGCAACGACCGGCTGTTTGGCGGCGACGGCAACGACACGCTGCGGGGCAACGGCGGCAACGATCGTCTGGATGGAGGGAACGGCAACGATGGACTCGCGGGAGCCGCTGGTAACGACGTGCTGAATGGGCTGGCGGGCGACGACACGCTGTTTGGTGGCACCGGAAACGACGTACTGAATGCAGGCGACGGCGCAGACACGGCGATCGGAGGCGACGGAGTCGACACGGTCAACGGGGGCAACGGTCTGGACGTGCTGGCGGGGAGTTCCGGCGATGGAACTCCGACGGGTGACACCGTGGTGGGCGATCCCTCTGAGATCGACGAGTTGTTTCAATTCGACCCGCTGCCCGAATGGGCCAACTAACGGAGCTCACTGAGCAACCGCCTTGCCTCGTCTGAATCGGGCGTTTCCGGGTCTTTGTCGAAACCGGCCAGGCAGGCTTCCAGCAGACTGCGTGCTTCGTCCGATTCATCTTCGAGACACAACAGCTTTGTCAGGCTGACCGCGGTGCGTAGTTCGAATGATCGGGCCTGCTGGTTGCGGGCCGTGTCGAGTGATCGTTCGAAACTTTCCCGGGCCGAATTCAATTCGCCCTTTTCTGTCTGGAACACGCCCTTAAGCCGGTACAGCTCGGCTTCGAAGAAACGTTCGTTGCGGTCAACTCGGCGAAACGCGTTCCGCAATGCGGACCAGGCCTGTCGATGTTCGCCCAGTCCCCAGTACGACTCGGCCAGGAATCCGTATCCGGCGGTCAGCACGATATCCGCGCCCGTGGCAGTCACGTTGCTGATGCCAGCCTGAATGGTCTCGACGGCTTCCTCGAAACGGCCTTCCAGGCAGTGAGCTGCTCCCAGACTGCACGTTCCCAGTGCAGACCAGAAGGCGAATCCCAGTTCGTCGCTGATGGCGATCGTCTGTTCGGCGCGGTGAGCCGTGCGTTTCGCGTCGCGCATCAGTTGTCCCTGCTTCGCTGCGTGCCAGTAGGTCACCGCCGCAGTGAACGGATCCTTGATTTCCTCGGAGAACTGCACAGCTTCGTCAATGCGTTGCATGGCATCCTGTGCGTGCCCCAGAGCCCACAGTCCGTTTGCCAGATAGGCCCGGGACAGTGGTCCGCTGTTCTGGAAGCTGACCTGTGAATGCAGGGCCGCCAATTCCGGATCGTAGGTCTCCTGCACAAGTTGCTCGTAGCGAACCGTGTCCGAGAATTGCCCGGTGAAAAACAAAGCACAACCCGATACCCAGTTTGCCTCAGTCAGCAAACCCTTGTCGTCGGATTCTGCCGCGTTGTCTCTCAGGATGCGTGTGGTTTCGACGCTGCGTTCATGATCACCTCGAATGAACGTCCATTGCCAGAACGGCATAAAGAGCTGACCGATTATCATGCGGTCACCGGACTTCAGGCCAATCTCCTGCACTCGATTGTGATGCGGCTCAATCTCAGGCGCGGCGTAACCGCGGGCTCCCATGAGGACAGCGATCAAAGGCAGCCGATAGGACATTTCAAGCGACTCGCGATCGTCGGACTCTTCGAGCGAGACGACCATGTCGAGCCCGGTTTCCAGGTGACTAATGGCCTCGGCGTTGGCGGACTGAGACTGCGCACGCTGCCCGGCGGCCAGCCAGTAGTCAATCGCTCGACGTGGCTCGCCCGCCTGGGTGAAGTGATGTGCCAGGCGTTCCGGTTCGGTTTCGGCGATGTCCGGAAACTCGCTTTCCAGCGCGGCCGCTATGCGACCGTGAAAGACGACCTGCTGATTCTTCAGTAGCGAATCGCTGGCAGCATCCTGAATCAACGCGTGCTTGAACGTGAACAGCGACTGCCCGTGCGCCGATTCCTCGAACAGAATCTCTGCGGAAATCAGTTTGTCGAGTTCCCTTCGCAATGTTTTATGATCCAGTTCAGTCACGGAGTGGATCAGGTCCCATGCGAAGCGACGGCCAATCAGCGCCCCGATCTGCGCCACGTCATGAGTACTCTGCATGCGGTCCAGTCGTGAGACCAGCAGGTCCTTGAGAGTGGACGGAATCGACTGCAGCGAGAACGTGTCCGCAAGACGGGTCTCGCCTTCGTGTTCGATCAGGGCTCCTGACTCCTGAATCAGCCGTGAGAACTCTTCAATAAAGAGCGGCACGCCTTCGGTCCGGCGAGAAATCTGCTCGACGATCTGCGAGCTGATGGAACGGACTTCCAGTCGCAGTCGGATCATCTCCTCGATCTGTTGCTCTGTCAGCCGGCTGAGTGCCACATGTGTCTGATGCGACCGGCTTCCCCACGGCGTTTCGAACTCCGGGCGGAATGTCAGCAGCGTGAGCATCTGGTCGTTCAGACCTTCGTCAACCAACCGGCTGAGCAGGTTGAGCGACGTTGGATCGATCCAGTGCAGGTCTTCGACGACGAACAGCACAGGCCGCTCGGTGACGTAGCGGTCAACCACCATCAGGACTGCATCGACGGTTTTTTCCATCAAACGCAGCGGGCTCAGCGTCAACGGCGGAAACCGGTCTTCGGTCGGAATTGACAGCAGTTGCGCGATCAACGTGATCGTCTGGTCGTCGGTGATGGACTGAGCGGCCAGGTGGTCGACCAGAAGATCCAGACGCTTCTCTGGTGATTCCTCATGGTCGAGGCCAAGTGTGCGCACGAACCAGTCGACCGCCGGATGCAGGCTGGTGTTGGAGAAGAACGGTGATGCGCGCCACTCGATGATCAACGCGTCCGATTCGTCCACAACGTGCTCACTGATTTCTCGAATCAGTCGCGACTTGCCCAGCCCGGCTTCACCGATCACGCAGACAATCTGACCAAGCCCGTCGGCAGCCTGATCCCACAGTTCCTCGAGGATGGCGGTTTCAGTCTCGCGTCCGACCAGCGGGGTCAGTCCGGCCGACTCAGCCGCATCCAGACGCGATCGGGCCGAGCTTTCGCGCACAACGCGCTGAATCCCGATTTCGCCGCCGGCACCAAGGACGGTGCGTCGATCTATTGGCGAACATTCAAACCAGCCTTCCAGATGCCGGGCCGTGTTGTCCGTCACCGCCAGACAGAACGAATCGACCGCTTCGTCAATTCGCCCGGCAACATGACGGGCTTCGCCGACCAGTGTCAGCGAATGACTGGTGGCAGACGAATTCTCCTGCAGGACGGCGTCTGCGGTATGAACCCCGGCCCGCCCGGTCAACGTAATGTCGTGGTCCGCCTTCAGTCGAAGCGACAGGTCGGCCAGTTCGGCCAGAATCCTCAATCCGGCCCCGACCGCGCGGCGACCAGCGTCTTCATGAGCAGCCGGGTAACCGAAGCAGATCGTCGTACGTTCGGCATCAAACTGAGAAATCGCACCACCGAACTGTCCCACGGCGTTTTCGCAGATCTGTTGGAATCCGAGCAGGATTCCGTGCTGCTCCTCGGGCTCGAGCTGCTCCACGAAGGCGGGTAGCTCGAACAGGTTGCTGCGACAAACCAGCACGGAGACCTGTCGCCGCACGGCCGCCCTCGCCAGGGGCCGCATCTCGACCGTGTCAGTCATGATGCTGGCACCGCGAGAAAGCAGGGCTCGCAAATCCGCAGCCATATCGGCCGCAGTGGTGTAGCGGTCCGCGATTTCACGAGCCATGGCCTTCAGGCAGATGCGCTCGGCTTCCTGGGGGATGTCGCGATTAATCTGCCGGGGCGGTGTTGCCACCTCTTCCCGGACGCGTCTCAGAATCTCGCTGGCCGATGTTGACGAAAAAGGCAGCGCCCCACACAGCATGCGGTACAGCACAACGCCCAGAGAATAGATGTCGGTTCGGCCGTCGATGCGATGGCCTCGACCACCCGCCTGTTCCGGAGACATGTAGTTCGGTGTGCCCACGACAACTCCGACCTGTGCCTGCTGGCCCAGCATTTCACTGATCGCTAAACCAAAGTCCACGAGCACGGGACGTATCCCGTCGGCACGATCGACGAGAATGATGTTGGCGGGCTTCATGTCGCGGTGAACAGTGCTCTGCGCGTGCGCATATCCAAGCGCGTCGGCAATGTGCGCGGTTATCTCGATGGCCTGTTGCCACGGGATTTCATGATCGAGCATCCAGTCATTCAAATCGGGACCGTCCAGGAACTCGGACACAATCATGCACGAGCCATCCTGCTCGTCAACTTCCAGTACTGTCACAATACCAGGGTGCTTGAGCCTCGCCAGGCTGCGTGCTTCCTCAAGGAAGGCGGCGATCAGACCGACCGAGTCCTTGTCGCCTTTCTTCGTGCGAGGGACTTTGATCGCGACGTCCCGGTCAAGCTGTTCGTCGTGCCCTCGATACACCGCGCCGAATCCGCCCTCGCCCAGACACTCACGAATAACGTACCGACCAAGTTTCTCGGGCAGGGGGAGCACCGGTGTGTCGATTGACTCGCCGTCGTCGTCGGTCGTGTCTCGAAAGATCGTCTCGCCATAGACGTTGACCGAGGACTCCTGCTGACCGAACCGTTGACCGGGACGGTCGACGGTCTTATCAAGCTCCGGTTCGGCATCCTCATCCGGCGAGTTGTTGTTTTGTGTGTTCATCTGGCAAGGGTGTACTTCGCGTGGTGTTCGATGAAGAGAGGGATGCTCCCGGTGAGCGATCGTATCTCAGAGAGACTCGTCGAATCGGGCTCCACTCCGGTGATCGACCCAACAAGTGCTGCTACGTGTTTCTTCGTGAGACGATTCAGCGCGATCTGAGTCTGATGGGCTCGACTTCCCCACGGCGTTTCGAAATCGGACCGGAATGAGAGAATCGTGAGGATGCGGTTGTTGAAACCAAGTTCAACCAGTTGTTCGAGGAATCGCAGGGTGGCCGCGTCGACCCATTGGAGGTCCTCGACCACGAACAGGACTGGTGTCTTGAGAGCCAAAGAACGCAGCCAGTCCAACAAAATCTGCCTGAGACGGTCCATGCGCTGAGACTCCGTCAGAGACTGTAGTTCAGCATCCGGTTCCGCCAGCCCCAGCTCAACCTCTAGCAGTTGCCCAGCCGACGGATCACTGATCTCCTGATCGTCGATCAAATTCGCGAGCGTCTGACGCCGCTCCTCATTTGACTGCTGTCCCTGTTGGCCCAGCACGCCTGCCAGCCATTCGAGCATGGGATGCAGGGCTCGACCTCGCTGGGACGGACGGCACTCGCAGTGAAGCACAACGTAGTCCGTCGGCGACTCGCTCAACGAGTCGTTCAAATCACAGATCAGACGCGACTTGCCCACCCCTTCGTCACCGATCACCAGGACAATCTGCCCCATGCCGGCACAAGCCTGCTCCCATCGTGATCGCAACATGGCAGAAAACGCATTTCGCCCCGTTAGTGGCGGTGGCTCGGTCGGCGACGCGATATGGACCGACAGTTCCGCACCATCGTCGCCAACGAGAACACAATTTCCCGACTGAGCCGGGATGCAATGCCGTGTCAGTCCACGCTGAAGAAATCGCAGGTTCTCGGGCGTGATCGTCACTCCGTCGGCGGTGAATTTCGCGTCGACCCGGAAGACACGCTCCCGGAATTCACCGGGCTCGGAGTCGGCCTTGGGAGGATCCCGACACAGACTGCAAATGTGCACGTTCCAACACGCGCCGTCAGTCTCTCCACTTCGCTCTCGTTCAGAACCAATCAGTTTCAAAACGTTCACCGCTGAATTCGCGAACCAGATCAGCCAGTCGGCGGCGTGCATGAGATCGGGCAATTGAAACATCCATGCCTGCATGGGCACGTCTATCGATCGCGCAGCACGCGCTTCAAGTGTCGCCGAGACAGCGCTTCGCAGACTCGGACTCGTGGCGTCCCCGTTCGCATCCGTTACCTCGATCAGCATGAAGCGTTCGGGACCGGCCGCCGCGGATGGGGCCGCACGGCGAAACGTGCCACTGATCGATCCGGACACCGAGTCGAAAGAATCGTCGTCATCGTTCATCATCAAGTCGCGCAAGTCACTGGCGACGGCTGCACAATCCTTCGGCCGCTCTTGCGGTCGTTTGGCCAGGCACTGCAGGCAATACTCTTCCAGTCGACGCGGGATATTGCGACTCAATTGTCGCGGTGGCTGTGGGGGGTCTTCGAGGACCTGCCCCATAAGTTCCATGCGACTCTTCGTGCGGAAAGGATATCGCCCACACAGCAGTCGGTAGAGAAGGACTCCCAGGCTGTACACGTCCATCGCCGGCGTGAGTGGAGATCGTTGACCACCCCATTGTTCCGGCGAGACGCACACCTCGGCTGCATCCGGTACGCCGCTGAGCGCCGCCGGTTCCACCAAAGCGACCGAAGCATCTGCTAATACCGGACCACCCTGACTCGACAAAAAAATCCGGTCCGGCCGCAGACCACCGTGAGCCAGACCGACCGCATGCAAAGCGGCCAGTGTTTCGGCCACCGGTAGGACGAGTTCGCAAACCCCCATCCATGGCTGCATCGCATTCGTCAGTTGCGACTCCAGAGATACCCCCGACGGCGCATGCATCACGACTGTGATCTGCTTCGGGGAAGGGGAAACACTGAGAAATGGCAGGACACCAGGATGAGCGAGATCGATGAGCGCCCGGACAGCTCGCTTGAACTCAGAAATCACGGCCGACGACGGTCTACCGAGTGAACACGGAATCTCAACGATGCGAACCTCGGCCCCGTCGAAATCTTTGTCGGTTCCACTGCTGGTAGTTGCCTGGGCGGCGGCTTCTGTCGGCTGATCGACTGACGGCGTGACCGGTGCTAAGTGTCCGAACGCACCTTCGTTCCAGGCGGCCGGTTCTCCAATCACCCCCGTCACAACGGTCTCGTCGGAAATCGCCTCCGCGGGACTGGATGTGGAGCGATCGGGTACGGATTGTGGCCGTGAATCAGACGAAGACCCACCAGCTTCCGATGATGAGGGCTCGGTACCGTTCACCACACGACCCCGTGATTAACGCAGGAGACTTGGGAACACGTCACATATGCTGCCAATGAAACCAGCATTAGCGAGGACATACAATGATGGAACACTCGTATTCACAGGCCGTGTGCTGAGTTTGTCCGAGAAGCGACGAAATACGCGGACATCGATTGCCGGTATCGGTGAATCCGAACGCCGACCGAGTTGACCGATGATCTTCTGTTCTGTGTGATGTCGCACCGACGGAGTCAGTCGTCTGCAGCGTATACTTCGCGCCGCTTCGAATGAGGCGATTCTCGACGAGCTGTCTGGTATCCGAGCCGCGGACGCAACGGCACGTCGGTGAGTGCGTGAGTCGTTCTAAAGTCTGGCGATAGACGACCTCGTTTCAGAAGACTACTTGTCGTAGGTTCCAAAGCATTCACCTGATTTGATGAGAGAGGGGATTTGAAATGAAGAAGTGTGATTTGAGTCGTCGCGAATTCAACCGCCTGACAGTGGCGGCCTTCGGGGGCGTCGTCGCCGGAAGCCTGGCGGGTTGCTCGGATGACCCGCCTCCAGCACCCGCCCCGGCACCGGCCCCAGCACCGCCAACCGACCCTGTGACTCCGGCTGATGTCGGCACCCCCACGGACACGGATGGGGAAGACAACCTGCTGATGGGCGAGAAACATGTCTGCCGCGGCCTCAACATGTGCAAGGGGCAAGGCGGAGGGGGCGGCAATGACTGTGCGGGTACGGGAGCGTGCGCAACCCTCGCAGAACACAAGTGCTCAGGTGACAACGCATGCAAAGGCCAGGGCGGCTGCGGAGAAAAACCCGGCGAAAATGCGTGCAAAGGCAAGGGCGGTTGTGCCGTGCCGCTTAAGCATCATGCCTGGGAGAAGGCCCGAGCGAACTTCACGGCCGCTATGAAAGCAGCCGGTAAGGAAGTGGGCCCGTCACCCGCGGCACCCGAGAAGTCCTGATCGCGATTGCATCTGCATCAAACGCGCGGCCCCGAATGCCTGGTCATTCCGGGGCCGCATTCTTGCGCCTGCGAGTCGTTACTGAATGGGACCGGCCGAGGCGAGAACGGCCGGCGAAACCTTCCCGCCATCTGACTCGCAATCATCTTCCACAGTCGCCGCGATCAGTTCGAGTGGTGGCCATCGGAAACGCTGACCTGGTTCCGGCAGACTTGATCTGCCATACCACCACGCGGCTTCGATCACCGATCGCACATCCAGCGCCGAAATTAACTCGGCACGGCGGCGTTCCAGTGTCCGTTCGCTGACGCCGAACTCGCTGGCGATCTGCTTGTTGCTGCCGCCACGAGCCAGCGCATCCAGCACGCTCACCTGCTTCACGGAAAGATTGCCAAGCCGCCTTTTGAAGTCCCGCATCCGGACACGTATCTGCTCTTGTTCCCGGGACAGTTCCAGACTGGCAGTGACCGCCGCCCGAATGAGCGGAAAGTCCTCAACCGGCACAAACGCAAGTAACCCGGCATCGAACAACTGGTCCTCCAGGCCGCTATGCGTCGCGTCACCTGCAACGATCACCGGCAGTCGTCCACTGTAGTTCTGCAGACTCGACAGCACGTTCTCGGACGACGGTGTTGTGGCGTCGGCAATCAGTACGAGGCACTCCGGTGGATTCCGCTGGTGCAATTCCAAGAACTGCTCAAGGTCGACGTACGCCTCCAACGTCGCCCCAATCGAGGGAGCTATCCGCGTCAGAAAGCGCGTGAGTGAGTCATCAACGCCCGCGAAATGGATAGCGTGAGTACTTTGCATAGACTGCAATCAAGACAGGGGCAGGCAACCACGGGAGGTAAGCAGGTCCGTCAAACGGCAGAAATTGGCCCCGAAGTGGTCCATGGTGAACGGCTGACGGGAGTTTGCAAGGATCGGACCAGAATGCCCACAGGTAATGCACGATAAAACACCTGAACCACGGCTTTCCGCACGAGATCCCAACGCAGAATCAGTCTTGTTTTTGTGCGTATAAGCATGCACGCGTCACAATACTAAGATATCCAACTCGCCCACTCATAAGGGCTGGAGAGCCCTCCGGAACGTATGCACACAAAACCTGCGGGCACCCGCATGGGTCAGTGGGTTTCTCGGTGGCAGTGGCTCGAGTTTGATGAGCCTCACGCACTTGATTGTGCGGGAACTGCCGTGGACGAGCCGTCGTGACACGTGGATCACGTGTTGCGGCACGACTCAGGCGGGCAGCAGGCCCGTCGTCTCGGGGAAGCCGGCCATCAGGTTGAAGTTCTGCACGGCCACACCCGCGGCGCCCTTGATCAGGTTGTCAAGTACGGCCAGCACGGTGACGAACTCCTTCGTGCGTCGGAGTGTGATGTGACAGTAGTTGGTGCCAGTCACATCCTTCGTCGCGGGCAGATGGTCAACCACATGCACGAACGGCTCTTGAGCGTAGAAGTCACGCAGAACCGACATCAATTCGGCTTCGGAAGCTTCGGTCGACGGTCGCGCATAAATGGTGGCCAGAATCCCGCGGTCCATCGGAATCAGATGCGGTGTGAACACGACATCAACGTTCTGCTCGCTGACTTCTGAGAGGACCTGTTCAATCTCAGGTTGATGCCGATGCCCGCCCACTCCGTATGCCGAGATGCTGTCGTTGCACTCGGCAAACAGTGTGTTCTGTTTAGGAGCGCGACCAGCACCCGACACTCCACTCTTGGCGTCGATGATGATGCCCGTCGGCTCGATCAGTCCGCGACTGATTAACGGTGCCAGAGCGAGAATTGACGTGCTGGTGTAGCAGCCAGGATTCGCGATCAGGTTCTGATCGGCGATGCGGTCTCGAAACAGCTCGGGCAAACCGTAAACCGTAGATCCCAGACGGCCGGGGTCCGGGTGTTTTACACCGTACCACTGCTTATAGACCTCGGCGTCGTTGAGTCGATAATCGGCACTCAGGTCCACGACTCGCACGCCGACATCCAACAGATCGGAGATAACCGCCGCACTGGCCGCGTGCGGCAGGCAACAGAATGCGAAGTCAGCTCGATCCGTGATCTGGGCGACAGACAGGTCTGCACAATTCAATTCAAGACGCCCGGTCAGCGACGGATGAATCGTGCCGATCGGGGTTTCCCCGTCCTTTCGAGTTGTCGCCGCAGTGATCTGGACTTCCGGGTTTCGCAGCAGAATCCGGATCAACTCCAGAGCGGTGTAGCCGGTGGCTCCGGCAACAGCAATTCGGACCATCCGTCCACGTCCCTTCATTCGTTGGAATTCCGCCGTCGGGCAGTTCGTAGTCACCGAATTCACCCGATTTGTCTCAAACACATCGCATCAGGCGCACGGGTGATCGCAGCCGGAAATCTCGCAATTCGGCATGGTATTCTCCCGAAGTCCTGCCACGATTGATGTGGTCGGACACCTCAAGAGCCCGACGGGTTCAATGATAGCGACCCATTCCGGCATCCGCCGTCATGGCAACGGGTTGCTGACGTTCCCGGGCACGCAATACATTGACCTCTCTCGCCGCCGAGGCGGATTTCTCACTCGTCATGGTCCGGCACTGCTGAGCCAGCCAATCAGGAACCGAAACGATGAATCTTCGAACTGTCTGCACAATACTGCCTGCTCTTCTCGTGTGTTTTTCGCTCGCCGGATGCACTCAGGAGGACGCCTACCGGGTACCAACCGTTGATGAAGCGGATGCGACGGTCCCTGACGAGCACGGAGGCCATCATCACCACGCACACGGACCACACGGGGGAAGCATCGTCGAACTCGGAACACACGACATTCATGCCGAATCCATTCTTGACGAGGACGACAGCCGTCTGGACATCTACATCCTGGGCAGCGACGCAGAAACCGCCCAGGCAATTGACGCCACATCGCTGACGCTGAGCTTCAAACACGGCGATGAATCAGAAGACTTTGAATTGACGGCAGTTCCCCAGGACGGTGACGCCGAAGGTAAGGCGTCAAAGTTCTCGATCACCAGCGAGGACCTTTCCCAGGAACTGCACCACCACAAGGAAGGCGCTGCTCTGCAGTTCATGGCCGATGGCATCGCCTACACCGGCACTGTGGTCCATGATGAAGAACATGCTCACGGGCACGGCGACGAGCACGGTGATGAAGACGGCGACGAACACGGCCACGAGGATGGCGAGGATTCGGACGAGGGACACGGGACTCCGAAGACAACCACGGAAGATCCCGAATCCACGAGCGATGCTCCCGAAACATCGGAAGCGAAGCCAGCCGCCCCGGAAGAGACGGAGTCCACGGAATCGACACCGCCCGCGCCCAAAGAAGCCAAGTGACGCCGCCCGGCCTGAAACACCATCCAGACCGGCAGCGGACAGTGACTGTTCGCTGCCGGTCTGATTTTGGCCGGTTCCCGAAGTTGCCGATTGGCCGAGTCCGTCGACAATCGTAAGGAAGCTGATCAAACCAACTTCCCGATGTCGTGCAACGAATGCGCCACTTTCGCACCCAACGGCCAACGGCACGAAATCCAGACTTCCGGAGTCAATTAGAATGAACCGTTTGACCAGATACGTCACCGCCCTGTCCTTAATCGGGGCCCTCGCCGTCAGCGTGTCTCCTTTGTCGGCACAGGTTGAGGCACAAAGCACGGCTCGGCGACTGCAGGCAAAGGGCATCCGCTTTCTTCGCCTCACACAGGGACGCGATGGCAGTTGGACGTCGCCCAATGTCCCGGGCATTGCGGCATTGTCGGTGACCGCATTGCTGGAAAGCGGAGTCCCCGCGGATGACGAAGCTGTCGCCAAAGGTCTCGCGTTCCTGCTCGCGCTGCAACAGAAGGACGGCGGCATTTACCACCCGAAAACGCTGCACCGGAACTACGAAACCAGCATCTCGCTGATGGCGTTTGTCGCTGCTAATCAGGACGGCAAATACGATTCCGCAATCGCCGGAGCGAAGAAGTTCCTGAAAGGTCTGCAGTGGGACGAGGATGAGGAACAGAAACCGGAAGACCCGGGTTTCGGCGGAGCGGGATACGGCAGGCATCAGAGGCCCGACCTGTCCAACACATCGTTCCTGATCGAAGCGTTGAAGAAAGCCGGCGTGAAAGCTGACGACCCGGCGATGAAGAAAGCTCTGATGTTCGTCTCACGGTGCCAAAACCTTGAGACCGAGCACAACAACACGCCGTTCGCGTCTAAAGTCGATGACGGCGGCTTCTATTACACGCCAGCCGCCGGCGGCACTTCTCAAGCCGGTGTGTTGCCCAACGGCGGGCTCCGATCCTACGCGAGCATGACCTACGCTGGTCTGAAGAGCATGATTTACGCAGGACTCAAGAAAGACGACCCGCGAGTTGCGGCCGGTGTCGCCTGGCTCCGCAAGCACTATTCACTCGAAGACAATCCGGGACTCGGCCAGCAGGGACTCTTCTTCTACTACAACACGTTTGCGAAGACGCTGGCCTCTTTGGGCGAAGTCGAATTCGAAGACGCTGACGGTGAGAAACACAACTGGCGTATGGACCTGGTCGAGACTCTTGCGGCGAAGCAAAGACCGAACGGAAGCTGGCTCAATCGCGCAGATCGCTGGTACGAGGGCGATCCGAATCTCGTGACTGCATACGCTTTGCTCGCTCTCTCTCATTGCGTCGAGTAGCTGCTGATCACGGGCAGCGACATTGCCCGAGCAGTCAAAGCGGAGCGCTCGACGGCACAGGCGTCTCAAAGCGTCAGGAGAGGAATCTGGCCACCGCCGCCCGCGCGAATCTCCAGATTGAACAGCTCCAACAGAAGGTTGAACGTCGACATCGAACCCAGATCCGTCTCGTCGACGTAAAACCAGTATCCGTTGTGCTGGACTGCGACAGCCGCGTTACGCGGGCGGAAGCGCTGCACGCAAACGCGGAACATGTTGCCGGTCATGTCGCTCCAGTCGAAGGGCTGCCCCTCCTGATCGTACGTCTGCCGAACAAGGCCCTTCTCGATGTGTGCTTCCGGAACGGAAATGCCGTGGCAAATATAGAACATCATCTCCTTGACCGAACGAGTGCTGATGACCAGTTCATCGCGGTCGTTTGTTAGTTCACCGTCTGCACTGCGACTTCCGTGCGGCCGCTGCAACTGGCCGTGAGTATCCGGCCGAATGCGGTACGCTTTTTTCGACGGAGCCAGTTCGAGGATCCGTCGAATTTCCTGGACCTCGTGTGCGTCTCCAACCTCTGGGGCGATACGCAGAACCAGCGTTTCTGCAGACGAGGGCCGAGTCCACAGTGTCTGTGATGTTCCATCGTCGGATGGCTCAAAGCGGTATCCCTTCTCCGCTGCGAGAACAACCGCCTCCATGCTGAGCTTGTCTGAGGGCACAGGAGCCGAGAGCTGGACGGCCGAGGAAACGGGTCTGTCCTCGTAAGCAATCTCGATGCGACGGCCGTTCTGCTGCAGATGCCGGAACAACTCGCAGAGGTACGTGAACTCTTCGAATTCCGGTTTCAGGCTGGGCGTCGGACCACCCGCGCTGGTGGCGTTGTCGACGTCATTGATATTGCGAACTGTCAGCCGCAGGACGCGATTGAATGCCCAGCCCTTCGAGGTCAGCAGATCGATCGTTTCAAGACTCGTGGGGGCAAGCAAACGCTGATTGAACTGCTGCGCCTGCTCCGGCGTGTAGACGATGGTCGGTTTGCTCGTCGCGCCGACGCCGAACGCGAGCCCCAGTTTTGCCGCGACGCCTTTTTGCCAATTACCCGATCCGCCGAAGTCGACATCGTATGAATACTGCCCGGTGATGCTCGGAATCCGAATGAACTCCAGCGTCTGGTGATACTTCAACCGAACCAGGTTGAGGAGTAATTCCTCGCGCGCCGTCTGTTGTACGGCTCGGTTGTAGTTCGTGCGGCTGTGCCGCAGGCTCCCAGGACCAAGAACGCAGCCGCTCACCAGCATGCTCAGCACGCAGAAGACGATGTTCGCTGGAAGTCGTTTTGGCATGACGTATGTCTTGTCACCAGGCACGCGTCACGACCCTTCAGGCGAACGCCCGAGCAGTTCATCCGGTCCGACGACTAACAGGATCAGCTTAGAAGCGGCGTGGCTGTTCGCCTGCAGCGAGCTGCGGCAGAAAGCTGGCGGGATCGGCTGCAAAGTCTTCCCGGTGTTCCACACTGTGGAACAGGATGAGTCGACCGCGATAAACGGCCACCGTCGCCGGGTCGCCAGTCCTTGCCGCTTCCTCTCGCAAAGACGCAACCGGACACCGACCGTCCATCATCGGCCAGTATTTTTCTGGCTCTGTGAGAAACGCACGACGGTGTCGTTCCGAGACGAATTGCAGCCGCTGGCCGTTGAAGACCGCAGTTACGCGTTCGTCACCTTTATCGAGTTTGCGATCGTCCAGTAGCGACACCAGGCACAGGCCGTCAAATCCAAGCGGGGGTTTCGCTTTGGGTTCTTCGGGCTTCGCCTGTTTTGCCAGTTTCGCGAGCCGGGCTCGGGTTTCGCGACAGTACGGATCGAGCTGGGTTTCAAATGCCGCTGGCTTGAAGAACCCCACGATTCGATTCGCAGACTTCAGGTCGGCTGAAATCACAACAGTGGTCGGGAACGCTTCGACGCCAAGTGCCTTGACGACCGGCCCGTTCTGGTCGGCGTCGAGGACAACCGGAATGAAGCACTCATTCACCTGCTGAGCGATCTCTTCGTTCGACAGGGTCTCGTCGAGCATCTTATGGCAGAACGTGCACCAGTCGGCGGTGAACTGCACGAGAATTGGCTTGCCAGTCTTCCTGGCTTGCTCGGCCGCTTTCTGAAGACTGTTGCCCCATTGGATGCTGACCGGTTTGGCCTGGCCGCGCAGAGCCGGTTGAATCGCCGGCCCGGCCGCATCCGCATGCGACAGAAGAGAACCACCAACCAGCGCCAGTATCAGTAGATTTGATTGAGCACGCATCAGCTCACCTCCATGAGACAAATTCCATCCGTGTATTCAGTTCTATCGGCACAATCGGGGGGGGTCTCTGTAACTTCGCGTACAGTCAAAGCCAGGTTCCTTAAGGTCCGATTCGCACGCGGCTGTCACGAAATTCGCGGCAACACGGCCTGAGGTACGCAAGGTCTACCTGGATACCCCAATCGGATTTCATTCGTCGATTTCGGTTGCCACGGAACGGTTTTGATTCAAGTCGTCCGACTTTGCTGATTGCACAGTGTTGCGACTCGGACGCGGCAACTTCATCATGGCTAGGCGCGACGAACGGCATGCCTTTGGGGCACAGCTCTGGCGCGGCAGCAAAACCGAATGCGAAAAGGTCTGGTCGATGAATCCCCGAATTCTGACAGCTCTGCCCGTCTACAACGAAGCGTCTCACGTCGCTCAGGTTCTGGCCGAAGTTCGCCGCTATGCGGACGACATTCTGGCGGTGAACGACGGATCAAGTGACGACACCGCAGCCGTGCTGGCGGATGTACCCGGCATCCAGGTGGTCACGCACGAGCAGAACATGGGCTATGGAGCCGCTCTCCGCACGGCTTTCTGCTACGCGATCCGGCACAACTACGATGTCGTTGTCACGATTGACTGCGACGGCCAGCACGAACCGCGACTCATTCCGGAAATCGCCGCTGCGGTGTTTCCTGACGACGGCGAGCCCGTCGACATCGTGTCGGGCAGTCGCTACCTGAAGACGTTTTCTGGCGACAGTGTCCCGCCGCAAGACCGCCGCCGAGTCAACGTCGAGATCACGCAGATTCTCAACCGCAAACTGGGGTTGAACCTGACGGACTCGTTCTGCGGATTCAAAGCGTATCGGACGCTGCCTCTGGAGAACCTCAACATCACGGAACTCGGATACGCCATGCCACTGCAATTCTGGGTGCAGGCCGTTCGGCTGGGATTCCGGGTGATTGAGTTTCCCGTTCCGCTCGTTTATCTGGATGAGGAACGTTCGTTCGGTGGCTCGCTCGACGACTCCGAACGACGTCTGACATACTATCGTGAAGTGCTGGACCGTGAGTTCGCGGCCGCCGCCGACATTGAAGCCGGTCGGACTTCGCAGCCGACCCTTTGCGATTAGAGACATCTTCGAAGAAAGTGAGTCGGCCGCCGACTGGCTTGCGCTTTCTGCGTTCATTCCAGCATCCCGCCCCCGCCCCCTTCTCACACATCGCCCTCCTCGATGGACCAGCTCCAGTTGTCCCCGCCTTCCGATCCCGTCGAAATACCGTGGGAACGCTCGCAGGTTCGAGTGCCCCGGGAAGACGGCGGCCTGCTCGCGATCCCCAACCTGTGCGATGCGCCCGAAGCGGCCGTCCGCAATCGAGAGCACCGTGCGTACAACGGCTGCCAGATTCTGGGCGTGCCACTCAAGCAGTTTCGGCAACACGCCTGTGACGAATCGCTCGTTGCCGCGGAGCGATACACATCACGCATCCTCGGTAGAGATTGCGGCCTGTCCCCGGCGGGGCCATTGATCGCAACGGGGCATCAGCCAGACCTGTTTCATCCCGGCGTATGGGTGAAGCAGTATGCGGCGTCCGAACTGGCCAGGCGGTGCAACGGAGTCGGCCTGAACCTGATCGTCGATTCGGACATGATGCGAAGTCACCGCATCCGAGTTCCGGTCGGAACACGAAACCGACCGGGCGCGGAATGGCTGCCCTTCGACGCACAGCAGGCAGTCGGACCATGGCAGGATGCCCGGATTGTGCATTCCAGTACTTTCGAGTCGTTCGGGAGTCGCGTCACGCAGGCGATGTCGCGATGGGATGTGACTCCAGTGATCGCTGAACTCTGGCCACACGCGGTCGCACATTCACGCGTCGACTCCGGGTTGGCGGAGTGCCTCTCGGCCGCCCGCATTCAGACGGAATGGAACTGGGGCGAAGGCAATCTCGAACTGCCACTGAGTGGTCTGTGCACCACCGATTCGTTCCTCTGGTTCGCAGTTGCCCTGCTGGATCGGGCCGACGAATTTCGCGAAACGTACAACGACGCTCTGAATCAATATCGCGCGATCAACCGCATTCGCAGCGAGTCGCATCCGGTCCCTGAACTTGCCCACACAGACGGCTGGACCGAAGCACCGTTTATGGTCTGGCAGTCCGGAGACATTCGCCGCTCGCATGTGTTTGTACGGCGTTCCGGAACTGAGCTATTGCTCGCGAGCGGCCCGGAAGAAGCAGCGATCTTTGGTCGCCTGCCGCTTGGGCCGGACGGTGACGCAAGCGACGCTGTTTCCGCACTGCGTGACGTCCAGTCCTCCGGCTACCGATTCCGCACGCGAGCGCTCACAACAACACTGTTCACGCGACTGTGCCTGTCGGACCTGTTCGTGCATGGAATTGGCGGAGCCAAATACGACGAAATCACGGACCGCATTATCAAAAGGTTCTACGGCATCGACCCGCCCGAGTTCCTCACCCTGTCGGCGACCGCATGGTTGCCGCTGGCGAAACCGTTTTCGGAAACGGCTGACGATGTCCGGCGCATCCGCGGCATGCTCCGCGAGCTACAGCACAATCCACAGCGATTCCTGCCGTCCAAAAGATCAGAGTCGGTTAACTCATTGGTCGATGAGAAGCAGCGACTCATTGCCGTGCAGCAGAGTTCTGACCAAACGAGACACGCGGACGGCCCGGCATTCAGTCATTCCGGCATCGGACGTTATCGACGTTTCCCGGAGATCAATCGGGAATTGACGAAACAATTGTCAAAACTGCAGCAACGACTGATCGGCGAGCTGGCCGATGTCGAGCAGCGTTTACTGGCCAACACCATTCTGACCGGCCGCGAGTGGTCCTTCTGCCTTTACCCGGCCGACCGAATGCACAGAATGATCGCCGACCTGCACGCGGCGTTTGACGCCTGACTGCACGAGCCCGGCATTCCGTCACCGTTCACAGTTCATCCACATCGAGATCAAACCATGCTGCACCACACCTTGATTCACCCAAAGATCAACGAGATTCTCGGCCGCGCCGGACACCATTCCAAAGTGCTGATCGCCGATGGCAATTACCCCGCGTACAACACCCTGGGACCGAACGCGGAACTTGTCAGCCTGAATCTGATGCCGGGAGTCATCAGTTGCACTCAGGCACTTGAGGCCCTGCTGTCGGCCGTTCCGATTGAAGCGGCCAATACCATGGGCATTCCGGCGGATGACCCGTATGCCCTCGACGGAGATCCCCCTGTCTGGAACGAGTATCGGGACCTTCTGAAAGCCGCCGATCTGGACATCGAGCTGGAGCCGATTCAGAAGTGGGACTTTTACGACGCGGTGGCGTCGCGCGATCACGTGCTGACGATCCACACGGCCGATCAGGCATTGTGGGCCAATCTGCTGCTCACAATCGGGGTCCGCAAGCCGTCTTAACTTAGTCCTGTCAAACAGGCCATGCCTGAGCCGTAGCCCGATTTCTCCGAAATCGGGACTTGCGGATTTCGGAGAAATCCGCCTACCGCTTCATGGCTTTGTTCCGGGACAGCTACTTAGTCTGAACGCGGACCTCCAACCGTTTCGCACATCGAAGCGATCACTTCGCTGCCCATCTTTCTGGAGCACTCACCATGTCGACTGCGGAAGCCAGACTTCAAGACCTTGGACTCACTCTGCCAGATGCTCCGGCTGCGGTTGGTTCGTATGTTCCGGCAATCCAGTTCGGGAACATGGTCGTCACCAGCGGTCAGCTTCCAATGGTTGCGGGCGAACTCGCATTCAAAGGCAAGATCGGAGCCGACCTCTCTGCAGAAGATGGAGCCGCGGCAGCCAAGACCGCAACTTTGAACTGTCTGGCTCAGATTAAGGCTGTCGTCGGTGACCTCGATCGAGTCCAACAGGTCGTTCGTGTTGAGGGCTTCGTAAACTCGGCTGCCGGATTTACGGCACAGCCAGCAGTCATGAATGGCGCATCCAATCTGCTGAGCGAAGTCTTCGGCGAATCAGGTCGCCACACACGAATCGCGGTCGGCACAAACGAATTGCCTCTCGATGCTGCCGTTGAGGTGGTGATCTGGGCCACGATTCAGCCGCAGGGCGACTGATCAAAGCAGCGATTGTCCTCGCATCGTTGCATCATCCGGAGTCATACCGCTTACGACTCCATATCAAGCTGTCCCCAGGGAATCGGAATCGACGGCTTGCGAGCCTGATGCTGCACGCGCTGGTCGCGAGGTCGCTCCTGGAAGAAGTCGACGATCGCGCTGAGCTGTTTAACTGCCTCGTGATAGATCAGCTCGCCTTTTTCTTTGGTGGCGAGTTCGGGTTCACCGATCACGCCACGCGCCGAGTACGAGCTGGTCCACGACGTCAGCGCGGCCGGTCCCGAGCCATGCAGGTCCACCCACATGTACGGGTTGCCCGCTGTCAGTGTGCTGATGTGATTCTTGATCCGGTCCTTGCGCACGCCGCCCTCGTCCAGGTACAGATACAGAGACGTCTCCAGTTCGCACGCGTGTGCGCAGCCACCGGGGAATGTGCTTTCCCGCCATTTCGGTCCGAATTCCGGGTCGACATTTAGCAGGTGCCACCACGCGATCAGGCAGCATTCGGCATCGGTTTCGAGGTTCGTGCGTCGTGCGGCCAGATCGAGATTCGGCATGTTCGAGCCGTGGCCGTTCAACAGAATGACCTTCTTGAATCCGTGATAGGCCAGCGATGTTGTGACGTCGAGTACCTGCTTGATGAACGTTTCGTAGTGCGTGTTGATCGTCCCGGGAAAGTCCATGACATGCCCGGTGTAGCCATACGCGATTGTCGGCAGGACAAGCACTTTGTCGGGCTTCGCCTCACCGACTCCCCGAGCAATTTCACCCGGGCAGATCAAATCGACATCCAGTGGCAAGTGCTCGCCGTGTTGCTCCACAGCCCCGCAGGGAATGATGCAGACTTGGTTCTGTTCGATCGCCTCATTGATTTCTGGCCAGGTCAGTTTTTCGTAGCGATACTCGGCCGCGGCTTTGGACGTCATGGTAATTTGCCTCGCTGTAGAGAGGGGTCATTCGGTCTCAACAAAAATGACAGCAGCTTCTTCGCCGCGAAACGTCAGACGGTGATGGCCAATGGCGATCAGACAGGGATGGCCGGGCTGCAGCATTGTAATCTGCGCGTCCTGGCCGAGTCCCATTTCCTGCAGCCGCGTGACGAGAGCCGGATCGCCGTCAACCTCGACCACACGCGCGTGTTCCCCTGCGTTCAGCAGTTCGAGCGGGATCATGGCCATCGCGATACCTCCAACGCGGCATCAGTTCTCGTCAGCCTTTGATTCCGGCGTCGATGCACTGGGAGTTTCCGGAGGTGCGGATTCAGCAGAGCCCTCGGTGGCAGCCGGTGGACTGCTCTTCGAAGAGTCACCTTTCCCCTTGTTCCGGTTTCCCTTCCGGTCGGACGAGCCACCTTTCTTGCCGGAGCTGACCACAGTCACAATGTCAGCCATGTCGACCATGACTCGTTTGCCGCTTTCGTGCTGCACCAGCAGCTTCTTCGCGAGAATTTCACGAGCCACAACAAATCCCTGCCCCTGTTTCGTAATGACGGTTGAACCGTTATTGGGCAGCTCACGGTGATGTTCTTCGTACGTGTCGTATTCGTACCGCAGGCAACACTTCAGCCGACCGCAGCGCCCCGAGATCTTGTTCGGGTCCAGCGTGGCCTTCTGCAGTTTGGCCATCTTCATGGAGACGGGCGGCATCTCACGCAGATGAGTTCCGCAACAGACGGGTTTGCCGCAGTCTCCGAAATCGGCCAGCAACCGGGCCTCGTCGCGCACACCGATCTGTCGCATTTCGATGCGCGAGTGGAATCGCCGGGCGAGCGACTTAACCAGCTCGCGAAAGTCGACTCGCTGCTCTGCCAGGTAGTAAAAGACAATGCGCTCGCCACCGAAGAGGCACTCGACGTCGACCAGGTTCATGTTGAGTTTGTGCTCGCGGATGACTTCTTTGCCGCCGAAGAACACCTCGCGTTCGCGCAGCCGCATTTCGTCGAGTTTCGTCCAGGCCTCCGAGTCCGCTGTCCTCAGGATACGACCAACCTGACCGTCACCGCCCAGGTACTCGCGAGTCCGATCGGTCGCGGGACACAGCACTTCTCCCCATTCGACGCCGCGCTTACTGCGGACCAGGACTGCGTCGTTGCGGTCCAGCTCGGGCGGGCCCTTGTAGGTGAACTCGGAAACGGTGCGTGTTGATCCGTAACGGACGATATAGCTGTCAGGCATACTGACCTGTCTGAGGAAGGTCGAACGGCATCAGCCGGTCGTCGGGACACCAATCGCTGGTGACGGTATCGGAACTGCTCCCAGGCAACCCGGTCCGTGCCAACAGCTTATTTCTCGGAGACGAAGTCCAGAACGCGGACCTTGTCCAGCACGGGGGTCAGAATTTCAACAAACGCTTTGTGATCTGCATGTGGCAGATACTCGTCGCGACCAGCCGCGTCGGCAAAGGTCACCATGGCGCAATGCGTGAATCCGTCATCATGCGATTCCGGGCTGTTGTTTCGCCCCCACTCGAACGCCTTGATCGCGTCAATCTTCTTTGGCAACTCAGCCAGACCCTCTTCAACGGCCGCGATGTCCTCAGTTGCCGCGTCTTCTTTGAATTTGAGAAACACGGCGTGCTTCAGCTCGGTTTCCAGAGGGCTCTCCTGCGGTGTGCCCCAGTAATCGATGACGAACACGTCTTTCTTATGAGGACGCAGGACATCGCCGAAAGCCTTGTGCTCGGCATGCGGCAGATACACAGCACGCCCAGCGTCGTCCTTGAAGGTCAGCAGGAAGCAGTGCGTGAATCCGTCGTCGAGCTCTTCCGGGCTGTTGTTGACTCCCCACTGGAAATCGATGATCTCTTCGATTTTTGAAGGCAGAGCGGCAAACGCAGCGGCGACACCTGCGACATCTTCTTCACTGGATTCTTCCTTGAAGCTGAAGAATACCGCGTGTCGCAGAACGAGACCGGAAGTGTCGATATCCATGTCGGGCAGATTCGATTGGGCTGTTGTCGCGGTTACCGGACTGACAGGTCCTGCCGCGGCCGGAGGTGCGGCAGATGGCGGAGCGATAGGTGCCTGCCGCGTGCAGGAAACACAGGCCGAGAGAACTGCAAGGCAACCTAACAGCCGCAAACGGCCAGCCTGGTGGGCGTTATGTCGTTCCATTGGAGATCGTCCTGTAAACATGTCTTGTTGATCTCGGATTAAGACTCGGGAGACCAAGTGGGTGTATCCGCGGCAGGTCACGTGCGCTGGAAGGGTAGGGAACTGGAAACGCACCTGCCAGCAGCTCACTCCTGTACGTCGTTCGGCGAAGTGACTTTCCCCGTTGTTCGGCGAGCCTGGCTGGAGATCGCGTCGCGCAGGCCGCTGGTTCGTCGGATCGGCCGATCGATCGCGTTTCTCAAGCCGTCCTCGCTGGCGGCAATGACGAGCTGCCCGGACTGCCGTTCGCCGGAAACGAATTCATCGCGGACACGCGTGACGGCTGTGTACAGCAGCTCGCGAGAGACGACGGGAGAATCATGGTCGGGCAGCACGACTACAACTCGATGGAACTCAGAACCCTGGCTCTTGTGAATCGTCATCGCGAAACAGTCGACGGAATCACGCACCAGCGCCGCCGGCACCGAACGACACCCGTTCGGTAGAGACGGGTCTTCGAACAGGACAGCGAGACCCTCGTCCGGTGTCGCGATCACGACGCCCGCATCACCGTTGAACAGGTTCAGGTGGTAGTCGTTTCGAGTCACCATGACCACGCGTCCGGGCCAGGCTCCGGGCATCGGTTTGATCAGTCCATCGGCAGCCAGCCGCTCAATAATCGCCCGATTGAAGGTCGTCTCACCCCAGCGACCGTCCCGATGAGCACACAGCACCCGAGTTCGCGACAGCATCGCCAGCACGTCACTCATGCTGTTCGCCGGCTGCTGCAGGCGTTCCAGCATCTGGCGATATCCGTCACAGGCACACTGCACAATCTCGCCCATCACCGACGCGCCCTGAGCATTGTCGATCCACACGATCGATTCGTCCGACTGGCGCGTCGCGTGCTGGAGCAATTCGATGACGCCGTCGGCATCACCCGCTCGAATCCCACCGGCCAGTCGCCCGATCGCGCTGTCTGCCTCGAATCGATGGCTGAACCGCAGCGTCAGAATGCTCTCCTGGAGCAGGTCTGTTTCCGCGGTCGCCGATGGCGGTACTCCGATGCCCGTACGTCTGCGCAATTGCTCACAGCGGGATGCCGGGAGTGACTCGTCGGTCATTTCTCCGCACAGATCACTCAGCACACCACCAGCTTCCACGGACGCCAGTTGATCACGGTCACCCAGCAGAATGACCTGAGCTTCCGGACGAACAGCTTCGAACAGTCGCCACATCAGCGAGATATCCACCATCGACGCTTCGTCGACCAGTACGACGTCGGCATCGAGTGAATAATCGGCGTTGTGTCGAAACGGTCCGCCCTTCTCGGGTGGAGCCGACGTCCAGCCCAGCATGCGATGAATCGTGCCAGCCGAGCAGTTCTGTAGCGCCTGTTGGATCCGGGGATCGACGTCCAGGCTTCCGGCTGCCCGCCGCAACGAGTCGTTCAATCGCTGCGCGGCCTTGCCGGTGGGAGCCATCAGCAGCACCTTCAGTCCCAGAGCCTCGACGTGATCATTCTCCGGTCCATCACTCGCATCGAGGGGCAATAGAAGCTGTCGAACAGATGACGAAGGCTTGTCGGAAGCGACATCTGGCGCCAACTGCTGGAGAAGCCGCAGCGCCAGTAAGCGGGCAACCGTCGTGGTCTTGCCCGTTCCTGGACCTCCGGTGATCACGCTGAATCGTCGATCCACTGCGCGAGCGACGGCCAGACACTGGTCTCGACTACCCTCCGAGTCCTGATCCGGAAAGAGTCGCCGGATTCCCTCAGCGATCTGATCTTCATCGACGGGCTCTGGTTCCGCCGTTAATCGGCGCGCGATGCGAGCCGCGAGCTGCTGCTGACAGAACCAGTAGCGCGCGAGATACACACGACTGTGCTGGCTGTCCAGCACCAGCGGCCTGCTCAATCCATCCCCTGAGTCCGCGATCTTGCGGACTTCGACAAGTGGGCTGGCGGCCAGGGCCTTCATCCAGGTCGTGACAGAGGGCCAATCGTTCTGGATAACCGCTGCGGCGTCTTCCTTTCCGGCCGTAAACGGGAAGCGCCGGATGGCATCGAGGTCGAGACAGACATGCCCTCGACCGAGCTGCTCACTGGTCAAAGCCGCAGCCAGGACGACAAGAGGATCGCTGTGTTCATCCAGCCTGCGGATCGTATCCGCGAATCCCTGATGAATCGGGGCCAGGACGCCAGCTTCGATCAATCGTTCAACGGTGACAGTCATGAGGCTCGTGAATTGAAGTCGAAACTTACGTGGCCCACCTGCAGCGGCTGGAAGCATACCAATGGGCGACGAAATCTCGCGTCTCCGTGGAGTTGCCGCAGCTCCATTCGAATGATATCAGCATTCCACCCGTTCGATTCCGCAGCAAGACGCGATTCCGAACCTCGCGGCATGTCGAGAACCACCAACCCCAGTTCACTTTGAAAGACGCCTCCACTGATGCTCCGCGTGACTCTCCAAAGCCGGGCTGTGACGCCGGTGTTCGTTGTGTTGGCAGCGATGACCGTTTTGTCTGGCTGCCAGAAGCCGGCACCAGCTCCGCCGCAAGCGGCGACGATCGTTCTGGCAACAACGACCAGCACATACGACAGCGGCCTGATTGATGCACTGCTTCCCAGGTTCACTCAACAGACCGGCATCAAGGTAAAGGCTGTCGCCGTTGGAAGTGGCCAGGCGATGGAGAACGGACGTCGTGGAGACGCCGACGTGCTTATCGTCCATTCGCCCACAGCCGAAGCTGAGTTCATGTCCGGCGGATTCGGCTCGGAGCGACATCCGCTGATGTACAACGACTTCGTCATCGTCGGTCCACCGGACGATTCCGCGATCTGCAGCGCCGCGACGTCCGCACCGGAAGCGTTGCAGATGATCGTCGCCGCTTCGCAGTCCTTCGTCTCACGCGGTGACAACTCCGGAACACATGCGCGCGAACTGAAATTGTGGGAAGACGTTGATGCAGCGCCTCAGGAATGGTGGAACGAAAACTACATCGACTCGGGCAGTGGCATGGCCGCCACATTGACCATGGCCAGCGAAAAGCAGGCCTTCACACTGGCCGATCGAGGCACGTTTCTGACACATCAGGACCGTCTGAAACTGGCCATCGTCTTCGAAGGTGGAATCGAACTGCGAAACGACTATCACGTGATCCTGGTCAATCCAGAGAAACACCCGCATGTCAAAGTCGAGGCGGTCCGACAGTTCATTCAGTTCCTGCATTCACCAGAAACTCGAGAACTGATCGCTCACTTCGGTGAAGAGAAATTTGGACAGCCGCTGTTCTTTCTGGCCGACCTGCCGATCCAGAGTGAGAAACCGGACCAGAATCAGAAGGCGGACTAATGGTCGGACAGCGTCGCCGCAGCGCCCGCCGCAAACCGCTCGCCGGAAATCACCAGAAGAGCTGGCTGTGGGGTCGCAACGCTGTCCTTGAAACCCTGGATGCCGGACGCTGGATTCCACTGGAACTTGTGCTGTCGGATTCCGCGGACCCTGACCTGACCAGCCGCATCCGCGACTTCGCCGAGGCACTCGATGTTCCATTGCAAACCGCTTCGCATGACCGCCTGACCGAACTGGGACACGCGCGGGATCACCAGGGTGTGCTGGCAAAATTACCTGCCTACCCCTTTTCCACGCTCGACGACATGTTGGAACAGGCGGGTGATCCGGGGTTGTTTGTTGTCCTGGACTCGATTCAGGACCCCTTTAATTTTGGTTCCGTCTGCCGCGTTGCGTGCGTCTACGGAGCTGACGGAGTCGTGATCGGCAGCCGTGATCAGGCCGACGTGACACCGCATGTGGCGCGCAGTTCGGCAGGAGCTGTCAGTCGGCTCGACATCGCCCAGGTTGACGATCTGGCCAGTGCCCTGGCGGACCTCAACACGAAGGAAGTACGGATAATTGGCACAGCACCGCAGGCGGATCGACGGATCGACCAGTCAGACCTGACTGGTTCGGTGGCCATCATTATCGGCAACGAGGGTCGAGGCCTGGGTGAGCCGCTGGCACAAGCCTGCGACGAACTGGTGCGCATCCCGCAAGCCGCCAGTTTCGACTCGTTGAACGCCGCCGTTTCAGCGGGAATTCTCTGCTATGAGATTCACCGTCAGCGTAGCTTGCCGGTGTGATCAGGCGAGCGGCCATTTCAATTCGACCGTAGTCGCGCGAGTCGTCAAGCGGACAGAGCAGGCTTTTTTCTGTGATCTGACTCGTGACGTGGCGCGGTGAGTCTACGATGTGTGATGCACGATCTGGCAGAAAAGTCCAGAAAACGGCGAGAGACGTGAAAGGCAGCCTCTCTGCGTATCCGTACTGACTGTGGAGTCAGTCGTCGATGGACACAGTCGAAACAACACGACCCAGTTTGCTGGTCCGGATCAGGGACCTGCGGGATGAACTGGCGTGGAGCGAGTTCGCTCAGCTCTATACGCCATTGATCTACCGGTTCGCCCGTCAATGCGGACTGCAGGATGCGGACGCATCGCTTGTGACTCAGGATGTGCTGGTCACGGTCGCTCGGACAATTCACCGATTCGAATACGATCGACAGAACGGCTCATTTCGTGGCTGGCTGAAGGTTGTGACACGTTCGCGTTTGAGCGATTTCCTGCGAGCCCAGGGTCGGCATCCGCAAGGCAGCGGTGACACGGGAATGCTGCAGCTCATGGACGAACAGCCCGATCCGTCACAGCCCGACCTGTGGGAACGCGAGTACCGACGCAGTTTATTCGAATGGGCGGCCGAACGGATTCGCTGCGACTTTGAAGACACGACCTGGCAGGCCTTCTGGCGGGCGTGATCCCAAAACGTGGGTGTTGGGGAATCGGGAAAATATCGAGACTCCCTTCCGGTTGATGGTTGAAGTCGGACCGGGAAAGGAGTCTCGATGGAAATTCGCATGGAAGCGGATGGACCGG
>Ga0302123_10000009_pt1 | contig 144822 bp, 139 predicted proteins | sample CB21_321_MG_FD_203109 | JGI IMG/M metagenome (GOLD analysis project Ga0302123, IMG submission 203109) | Marine microbial communities from Western Arctic Ocean, Canada - CB21_32.1 | ecosystem: Environmental > Aquatic > Marine > Oceanic | place: Canada: Western Arctic Ocean | collected 2017-09-28 | reverse complement strand
GTCGCATCCTGGGGCTGAAGAAGGTCCCAAGGGTCCGGCTGTTCGCCGGTTAAAGCGGCACGTGAGCTGGGTTCAGACCGTCGTGAGACAGGTCGGTCTCTATCCGCTGTGGGCGTAGGAAGCTTGAGGAGGGCTTTCCCTAGTACGAGAGGACCGGGAAGGACAGACCTCTGGTGTACCGGTTGTTCCGCCAGGAGCACCGCCGGGTAGCTATGTCTGGTTCGGATAAGCGCTGAAAGCATATAAGTGCGAAGCCGGCTTCAAGATGAGGCTTCCCACACCGTTAAGGTGGTAAGGCCGCAGGGAGACTACCTGCTAGATAGGCCGCAGGTGTAAGCACGGCAACGTGTTCAGCTGAGCGGTACTAATCGGCCGAGGGCTTGATCATAATTCAACCCTTTTTCCTTTACTCAACTCGCTCGATGTTCCTTGTTAGCGTGCAAAGCGCGTTGCGGGGTGGAGCAGTGGCAGCTCGTTGGGCTCATAACCCAAAGGTCGCCGGTTCGAGTCCGGCCCCCGCTACCAATAGATACCCATGAAGAGGTCCCTTATTCCGAGGGGCCTCTTGCTTTGCATGCGGCCGAGCGCCTGAGTCCCCGTTACCGGGAGTCCGAGGGTGTCCCTTAGATATAATGTTGCCTGGCCCTCTTCCTCTTTAGGAGGGGGCCAGGCAACATGGTCGAAAAGCTTTTCCGACAGCTTGTTAAACTGAATGGTGCTCCACTGGATCCCATACTGCGTGGGAGGGAGTAACTCCGACAGAAGGCACGGGCTTTAGCGGTTCTCGGGGGCCAGCGGATGTCCTTGCGCCCAGATGAGGACCTCGCGAAGCGGAAGCCGCCACGGGGCGCCGGGTTCGAACTGCTTGACTATATCCTCTGCGAATTCCTTGAAGCGTGCTAAGGCGTAGGTTTCGTCGCCCATGGCGTCGTAGAGGACGGCCAAGGCCAGTTGCTGGGGGCCGCGGTCCTCATTGTTCCAGTCGCTTGTCTCCCCTTTGGTCAGGTCGAGGCGAAGGTCAAGAATTTCCTCGCTGTGTCCCTCGCGGATGCGCGTTTGGACGCCGTGGGGCGTCTGCACACCGAGGTAGGTTTTTCCACTGATACGCATGGGCACTCCTTACGCGGAGAGAATCGGCGGGGGCTGGTGGCCTTGCCCCGCAGCATACTGCTCGTCGGGTAAGCCGTGAGACTTGCGGAACGCCTAGAACCCAAATGCAGAGTGGTGGACCTGGTGGGATTCGAACCCACGACCCCCTCAATGCCATTGAGGTGCGCTCCCAACTGCGCTACAGGCCCACGCTAACAAAGACCAATATACACTGGACGGTGAGAGCCGGACAAGCGCCCAGGCCACGACCGCGCGATAATCCCCTTGATGGGGTGCGCGTTCATGACGGGGATTATCTTCGACTTCGACGGTCTGATCCTAGACACTGAATCGCCTATGGTGGAGGCTGTCAGCGTGGTATCCCGGTCGTACGGAGCGAGTCTGGGGTTGGCTGTTTGGGCTCAGTTTATCGTTGGCCAGCGGCGCGATGAGGAGCATCTGCGCTGTGCGAATGAGCAGGGCCTCTGCGCCTGGCCCTAGCGCCCAGCGAGGCTATGGTTTACGAGGACTCGCCCAACGGTATTACGGCGGCCACGGCGGCGGGCATCTTTTGTGCGGCCGTTTCCAACCCGGTCACCGTTCAGCTACCCTTGCAACACGCTGATATTGTGCTAACGTTGTTCGCTAATGTGATTCTGGTGGCACTGTTGGAGCGGTTTGCTCGATTCACCCGACGCTAGACGAACAGAGGAGGCACCGATTATGACAAGCATGACCGTGAACGTGGGCAAGGTGCGTATCGATGCGATCCACGACACCAACTTCGATCTAGATCCGTCACGGCCCTTTCCCCAAGTCACTGAGGAGACTTGGAAAGACTATCAGGAGTACCTGACTCCGGAGGGCAAGGTGCGCCTGGTCATCGATGTCTATCTCATCCGGTCGGAGGGGCGCAATATCCTGGTGGATACTGGCATGCGAGTGGCGCCAGGTATTGAGGGTGAGGGACATTTGCTGGACGGACTGCGGGAGCTGGGGTTACAGCCGGAGGATGTGGACACCATTTTCTTCAGCCATCTGCACGGCGACCACGTAGGCTGGAACGTGTCCCACGACGACGGCACGCCCCGAGCTACTTTCCCAAACGCTCGCTACGTCATCCAGCGCAGCGAGTGGGACTACTTCACGAGGCCCGAGGTGCGCGAACGCCCCAACGTGGTCAACCAGCTGTTGCCCTTGGAGGAGTTGGGTGTGCTGGAGCTGCGCGACGGCGACTTCGATCTGACCGGTGAGGTGAAGGCCAAGGTTACCAACGCCCACACGCCGGGCCACACCATTCTGAACATCGAGTCGGAGGGGGAGAGGGCCTTCGTCTTTGGTGACATCGCCGTCCACCACGTGCAGCTCACCGAGCCCGACTGGTTCCTCCAGTTCGACGCTGATGCGGAGGCCGGACGAAAGATGCGCTGGGAGTACTTCGACCGTCTGGCCGTGGAGGGCACGTTGGTCATCGCTAACCACTTCCCGCCGCCCGGCTACGGCCACATCGTGCGCGAAGGTGAGACCTGGCGCTGGCAGCCGCTTTAGAGGGCATTATCGGGGCGATGGAGTTTGGGCGGCAACGGGTCCGTGGTGTTCTTCTCCCTAGGTTTTGGAGAGAATCGAGCCAGCATGGATTGGCACGTCTAATCCCCTACGTCTTTGACTTAACCTTGCGCGGTGCGTCACCCTTCGCGTGGCCCTTCCGGCGACCGTTGGCCGACGCGGGCATCCAGCCGTGTTGGGACATCGTATCGCGCAGGAATTTGCCCGTATAGGTCCCCTCCATGACCGCCACCTTCTCTGGGGTGCCCTCGGCAATGACCAACCCGCCCGCCTTCCCCGCGCCGGGGCCCAGGTCGATTAGCCAGTCGGCGTTCTTGATCAGGTCCAGGTGGTGCTCGATGAGCAGTACCGTATTGCCCGAGTCCACCAGCCGGTGTAGCACCCGAAGTAGGTGCGCACAGTCGTCGAAGGCTAGGCCTGTCGTCGGCTCGTCTAGAATGTAGAGCGTGCGGCCCGTGGCCCGTTTGGACAGCTCCGTGGACAGCTTCACCCGCTGCGCCTCGCCACCGCTGAGGGTCGTTGCCGGTTGGCCCAGCCTGATGTACCCTAGGCCCACGTCCTCCATCGTCGAGAGCTTCGACTTGATGCGCGGAACATTTTCGAAGAAAGCGTGAGCCTCCGTCACTGTCATGTTCAGAACTGCGGCGATGCTGCGGTCCTTGAATGTGATCTCCAGCGCGTCCTCGTTGTAGCGCTTGCCGTTGCACACCTCGCAGGGCACCGTCACGTCGGGAAGGAACTGCATCTGGATTTGGACATAGCCGTCGCCGGAGCAGGCTTCGCAGCGGCCGCCCTTTACGTTGAAGGAGAAGCGTCCCGGCCCGTAGCCGCGCGCCTTGGCTTCGGGTAGCGCGGCGAAAAGCTCGCGAATGGGGGTGAAGGCCCCGGTGTAGGTGGCCGGGTTGCTGCGCGGCGTGCGCCCGATGGGGCTCTGATCGATCTTCACCACCTTATCGATGTGCTCCAGCCCCAGAACGCCGTCGCTGGCTCCGGGCCGATCCTTGGCCTGGTACAGCCGCTGGGCCAGCCACTTGTAGAGCACCTCGTAAATCAGTGTGGACTTGCCGGAGCCCGATACGCCGGTGACGCACACCAGCTTGCCTAGGGGGATGTCCACGTTGACCTTTTGGAGGTTGTTCGCCCGCGCCTTCCTGATGCGGAGCCGCTGACCGCTGCCAGCGCGACGTTTGGTGGGGAGAGGGATGCTGCGTTTGCCAGATAGGTAGGCGCCGGTCAGCGACGCCTCGGCCTCCATGATGTCGTTCAGGCTGCCCTGGCCGACAATTACGCCCCCGTGCTCGCCGGCGCCGGGGCCCAGGTCAACGATGTGGTCAGCCGCCCGCATGAGCGCTTCGTCGTGCTCCACGATGATCACGGTATTGCCCAGGTCACGAAGCCGCTGGAGCGTGCCGATGAGCCGGCGGTTGTCCACGGCGTGCAGCCCCACCGAGGGCTCGTCGCAAACGTACAGGACGCCCATAAGGCCGGAACCGATCTGGGTGGCCAGCCGGATACGCTGGGCTTCGCCGCCGCTTAGCGTCCCAGCGGTGCGTGAAAGGGTTAGGTAGTCCAGCCCGATATCTACCAAAAACAACAGCCGGGCGTCGATCTCTTTCAGCACCTGGTCGGCAATCGTCATTTCCCGCTCGGTGAGGCTGGCTGGCTCGTCCTTGATATGGTACACGGCCCCTGCGCTTCCCCGGCCGCGCACTGCGTTTTGCGAGCCGTTGGCAGCGGGCGTAGCGCTCTTGGAAATGCGGCGGACCCACTCCTTAGCTTCGGCCACCGAGAGGTCGGTCATCTCGATGATGTTCGTACCACCAACCGTCACTGCCAGCGACTCCGACTTCAGTCGTGCGCCGTCGCAGGCCTGGCAGGGGTTCGAGGCCATGTATCGCTCGATTTCCTGGCGCATGTAGTCAGATGAGGTCTCCTGATAGCGGCGTTGTAGATTGGAAACCACGCCCTCGAAGGTCGTCTCCCACTGGAACTCCCGGCCCCGGCGAGTGGTGTGTCGAACGGGTATCTTCTCGCCGTAGTTGCCGTAGAGCAGTAACTCAATGTGCTTCTGCTCTAGTTCGGCTACCGGGACTGTGGCGGAAAAAGCGTAGTGGGCAGCCAGCGACCGGATGAGGCTGTAATACCAGTTGGTGGAGGTGCCTGCCCTCGCCCAGGGACGGACGGCTCCCTGCTCTAGGGTCATGCTTCTGTCGATGACCAGCTCAGGGTCAACAACGAGCTTGATGCCCAAGCCCGTGCACGCCGGACAGGCTCCGTGCGGACTGTTGAAGGAGAAGCTGCGCGGCTCGACTTCTGCCATGCTGATGCCGCAGTGGACGCAGGCGAAGTGTTCTGAGAAGATCCGCAGTTCGCCAGAGTCGGCGTCGATGGTCTGCACTTGGCCTTGGCCGAAGCGAAGCGCCGTTTCCACTGAGTCCAACAGCCGCGTGCGCTCCGTGGCCTCGTCGATAACCAGCCGGTCCACGACCACCTCGATGTCGTGCCACTTTTGCTTGTTCAGCTCGATGGACTCGTCCAGGTTGTGTACCTCACCGTTGACTCGTACCCGTACGAAGCCAGCCTGACGTGCCTGCTCGAAGATCTCCTTGTGCTCGCCCTTTTTGTGGGCCACCCTGGGGGCCAGGAGCATGAAACGGGTGCCCTGGGGCAGGTCCATGACGCTTTGGACAATCTGCTGGACGGTCTGCCGGGCCACCGGACGCCCGCAGTTGTAGCAGTGGGGGTGGCCTATTCGCGCGTACAGCAGCCGCAGATAGTCGTAGATCTCCGTTACCGTGCCCACCGTGGAGCGGGGATTATGGGAGACTCCCTTCTGGTCGATGGAGATAGCCGGTGAGAGCCCTTCAATGTAGTCCACGTCGGGCTTGTCCATGCGGCCCAGAAATTGGCGGGCGTAGGCGGAGAGCGACTCCACGTAGCGGCGTTGTCCCTCGGCGTAGATGGTGTCGAAGGCCAAGGTGGACTTGCCCGACCCCGACGGGCCGGTGATGAGCACCAGCTGGTCGCGGGGAATCGTGACATCGACGTTCTTGAGGTTGTGCTCCCGTGCGCCGCGGACGACGATATTGTCCAGTGCCATGGAGATCCTTCTCACGGGGGGTGCAGCTGGCTAGGAGTAGGTATCGTACCACGCTGGTGGCACCGCGAGAGGCTCCGCTATCATCCTTCCGTGCATCCTGCCGAAAATCACGATATTCCGGGACCTGTTGGAGTGTGTCGGGGATCGTATCGAAGGGCTCACGAAGGGACGGTTTGGCCCGTCTCTTTTAACGCGGTGCGTCCTTCACGAATGGTATCTCGCCGGGTAGGTGCACCCACACCCGGTCGTCGCGGACCTCAGCGGTATGGGTCTCCACATCGTTGGTGAAGCGCGTCAGGCACTCGCCGGACCTGAGGTCGAACACAGCGCGGTGGAGCGGACAGATTACACGTCGTTTTATGATGTCGCCGGCGTGCAAGAAGGCGTCGCCGTGGGGGCAGAGGTTATCGATGGCGTATACTTCTTCGCCATCCCAGAACACGCCGATGCCGTGCCGACTTTTATCCTGGCGGCGGAAGGTGAAGGACAGAGCGCCGTTGAGTTTCAGGTCGTCGAAAGCGCAGACGTCATAGGCATCCGCGAGGTCGCCCGTTCCGGAGTGGGGGCCCTCAGTGGAGGGGTGGGCATCCCGTTGCGGTGTTGAAGCCATTCTCTTACTGCAACTCCAGAAGCGGTGCGCCCGCGTTGAGGTTTTGGTTTGTCTTAATCTTGATGGACTTCACCATCCCCCGAGAGGCCATGCGAACGCTCTGCTCCATCTTCATGCTTTCGAGAACGCAGATCTCGTCGCCCGGTTCCAACTCCTGTCCTTTGGTGGCGCTTATCGAGACTACCTTCCCTGGCAGCGGACAGCGGATGACCTTTTCGTTGCCCTCGGTAAGCCCCCGGAGTCCTGGCTGTTCCGTCTTGGTACTGTGGGGGGGGCGGGCTGTCCGAGGCTGCGGAGTGCCGGTAGCAGCGTCCAGCTCTACCAGGTATAAATCGCCGTCCACCTCCACCGCGACGGGGCTCTGGTAGGCATCGCCTACCAGCACCTGATACCACTGGCCGTTGACGCGGAGCCGCATGCTGCGTGCTATGGCGCACCTCCACTGAGTCGGGCCAGCATGGCCGCTCGTCGCCCGTGCATCTTCCACCGACTGGGACGCTCCCTGGCCATCTTGTCTTGGGCCAAGGCCATGGCTACGGCGATGACCGCCACCTGCTCCTTGCCGGAGCTCGCGGTTACGAGCTCGTTCAGCAGCCCTTCGAGAAAAGCGGTGTGATAGGTGCCCTCCGTGAAGGCGGCGTGGGAAAGCACGCGTCCGATGGCCGGGATGTTGGTCATCACCCCTTCAATCTGGTAGGCCTGCAGCGCTTGGCGCATCGATTCCATAGCCTGGTCACGGTCCTCACCCCAGACGATGAGCTTGGCCATGAGCGACTCATAGTGGGGTAGTACCGTGTATCCCGAATAGAGAGCGCCGTCGACACGTACGTGCTCACCCTCCGGTTCTGTCAACTCCGTGACGGTTCCTGCCGTAGGCAGGAGGCTGTCGGGGTCTTCTGGGTAGATGCGGGCTTCCAGGGCATGCCCCCGCTGTTTGATGTTCGATTGCTTCACGGGGAGCTTCTCACCAGCCGCCACTCGTAGTTGGAGCTCCACTAGGTCCAGGCACGTAACCATTTCGGTGATGGGGTGCTCCACCTGCAATCGCGTGTTCGCCTCTAAGAAGTAGAATTGCCCATCTTGGGCCAGCAGGAACTCCACCGTTCCGGCGTTGGTGTAGCCGATGTGCTGGGCCAGCCGCATTGCCGCGTCGCACATAGCCTCCCTTTGGGATTGGTTTATTTTTGGCGAAGGAGTCTCCTCGAGTATCTTCTGGTTGCGGCGCTGTACCGAGCAGTCGCGCTCGAAGAGGTGCACCACGTTGCCGTGGTGGTCGGCCAGCACTTGGATCTCCACATGGGAGGCGCGGTCGATATGCCGTTCCAGGTAGATGCGGGAGCTACCGAAGGCTCCTTGGGATTGGGTGCGGGAGCGATCGATGGCGGTGACCAACTCCTCTTCCCGCTCCACCAGCCTAATGCCCATGCCGCCCCCGCCGTCGGCCGCTTTGACCATGAGGGGGTAGCCCAGCTGCTGGGCTGCTGCTACAGCCTCGGTATCCTCGATTTCGCCGTCAGTGCCGGGAATCACCGGAACACCGGCCGCCACTGCCTCCCAGCGTGCTGCGACCTTGTCGCCCATCCGCCGCATGGCGTCCGCCGAGGGGCCGACGAAGACGATACCGGCGGCCTCCACCGCCTCCACAAATTTTGGATTCTCCGAGAGGAAGCCGTAGCCGGGGTGAATAGCGTCGGCCTTAGCCTTCTTGGCGGCGTTGACGATATGGTCGATGCGCAGGTAGCTGTCCGCGGCGGGCGGCGGGCCGATGTAATAGGCCTCGTCCGCCATCTGCACATGGAGCGCCTGCTGATCGGCCTTCGAGTAGACGGCGACGGTCCTGATACCCAGGCGTTGGCAGGTGCGGATGATACGGCACGCGATTTCGCCTCGGTTGGCAATGAGCACCTTGGAGAGCATGGGACTAGTTTAGCAGAGGATGCCCCCCCGCTATTGCCGTCTTGTGCGCAGCTCTTCCCAAACTGCCTCGGGCGAGACACCTGCGTCGGCCAACAGCACCAAGGTGTGGTAGAGCAGGTCGGCAGCCTCGGCGGGCACGTGCTCAAGGTCTCCGGTGGCGGCGGCCAGGGCCAGCTCTGATCCCTCCTCCGCCACCTTCTGGGCTATACGTGAGGTGCCTGCTTCGAAGAGGCTTGTGGTGTAGCTCCCTTGGGGGCGTTCCTGCTGGCGTTGGCGGATGATCTGGTACAAATCTTGAAGGACGCCTGGCCCCGACTCCGCGTGCTGGTAGTCGATCCCCTCGGTGGCCTCCCGGTCCAGAGGCGTGAAGAAGCAGCTCTGCTCACCCGTGTGGCACGCTGGGCCGTCGGCGTGAACCTGGAGCAGCAGCACGTCGCCGTCGCAGTCCACCTGCGCCGACTCCACGTGGAGGAAGCTACCAGAGGTGGCGCCCTTGTGCCAAAGTTCCTCGCGGCTGCGGCTGTAGAAGACCGCCTCGCCTGCCTTGAAGGTGCGTTCAATGGACGCTTGGTTCATGTGGGCGACCATCAGCACCTGGCCGGTGGCGGCGTCCTGACAGATGGCCGTCACCAAGCCTTGAGCGTCCAGTTTAATCTCCAACGGTGGGGTTTTCATGGCATCGAACCTTACGTATTTATGCGGTGTTCGTCGGCTGGTTAGCGTCTGCTCTGGGCGGGGGTTACATGTTCCGTGAGAAGCGGCTCCATCTCGCGAAGCGAGCCGATTTCAAAGTCGGCCTTGAGCAGTTCCTGGCCGTCCGGTGGCGGTGTCCTGCCGGGCGTGGGGTTCGCGCTGCGGATTAATACCGCGTGCATACCGGCTAGTTTGGCGCCGTGGATGTCGTCGTAGGGTGAATCTCCGACGTAGAGCACCTGCTCCGGCAGTACCGACGCCTCCTCACAGAAGGCCGCGAAGATGCGGGGGTCGGGCTTGTAGACGCGGGCCGATTCCGAGGAGACAACGGTGTTAAAAGACCAGCCGTTGTGGGCGATGACGGGCAGGAGGAAGTTGTCGTCGGCGTTGGAGAGGACGGCCAGGGGCCAGTCCGTAGCCAAGTGTTTCAGCGTGGCCGTTGTGTCCTCCTCTAGTGGTTGCCGGACGCCCAGGTCCTGGATGCAGCGGCGCGCGGCAGCAGCGGCGTCACCTTGCACGCTCATGGCTTCGAAGGCGCCTGTGAAGGCCTCGGCCCACACCTCCTCGTAGGTTCGGAAGGGAGGGCTGGCCTGTGGATCGTCCATTCGCGTCCGGGTCGTCCGGAAGCTGACCTCCCGCGTTGTCCATTCTCGGTGGAGGTCGTCGGGCGAGATGTTCCAGCCATGCTGGCGGACAATCTCGACGAAGGCGGCTTTCCACTGGTCCACGCCGTTGTGGGCGAGGGTGCCGAACATATCGAAGACGACCATGGCGATGGCAGGTTTGGTTTCCATTGAGTTAGTCCCGCACGGGCCGCACGGGGATGTGCTGGTCTGCTAGGTGGGCCTTGGTTTCTTCGATGGAGACCTCCCCGTAGTGGAAGATGGTTGCGGCTAGCATGGCGTCGGCGTGACCCTTGGTGACGGCGTCACAGAAGTGGGCCGGCGTGCCCGCGCCGCCGCTGGCGATGACAGGAATGGAGACGGCATCCGAGACGGCCAGGGTCAGCGCGAGGTCGAAGCCCTCCAGGTGGCCGTCGGTGTCCATGCTGGTAAGGAGAACCTCGCCAGCTCCGAGTTCCGCCGCGTACGCGGCCCATTTCACCGCGTCGATAGCGGTGGGCGTGCGGCCCCCGTGGATGTACACCTCCCAGCGCGTATCCGCGTCCACGGCGAGCGCTTGCTTGCCTGGGTGGCCCTCCGGTAGGAGGTCAGCTGGGGCGGTGGCCGAGCCAGGCGCCACGTGCCGGGCATCGATGGCGATAACCATGCACTGGCTGCCGAAGTCCTGGGCGCATCTGTCGAGTTCGCTGGGGTCCAAGACTGCTGCGGTGTTCATGGCCACTTTGTCGGCCCCGGCCTGAAGCAGCTTGCGTACGTCGGCACTGCTGCGGACGCCGCCGCCGACGGTGAGGGGGATGAAGACCTGCTCTGAGACGTGCTTGACCACCTCAAGGATAGTGTCGCGGCCGTCGGAGCTGGCGGTGATATCTAGAAAGACCAGCTCGTCGGCGCCCTCGCGGTCGTAGAAGGCGGCCAGTTCCACAGGGTCACCGGCGTCGTGCAGGTTGACGAAGGAGACGCCCTTAACGACCCGGCCAGCGTCCACGTCCAGGCATGGGATGATGCGTTTGGTAAGCATGGCTTAAGGATACCACCAGGGACGAGGAGCGGGGGGCCTAGCTTGTCAGCCAGTGGACCTCCCCGTGGAGGCCGGCGTTGCGGGCCTTGGCGGTAAAAACGGTGTATTCGATTTTGGAGTCGCCGATGGTAGTGTCGCCGCCGTGGCCAGGGAAGACTTTGACCGCACTGTCCAGCGCGTACAGGTGCTCGGTAATACTCCTCACTACCTGCTCAAAGGCTTCGGGCCCGCGGGTGTAGCCGGGACCTCCGGGGAAGAGCGTGTCGCCCGAGATCAGGCAGTCGCCGATGAGGAGGCAGACACCACCAGGAGTGTGACCTGGCGTGTGGAGCACCTGAATGGGGGTGCTGCCTACCTGGAGTACATCGCCGTCATTCAGGCCGAAGACCGCAGGTCCAGGCAGCCGCGCTGCGTCGGCGGGATGCACGGCCACTGGCAGCTCGGTGAGGGCCATCAGATCCGCGTACCCCGCGATGTGATCCGGGTGCGTGTGGGTGATGAGCACTCCTTTGACCAGCATGCCGGAGGCTTCCGTTAGCAGCCGTGGGATTTCGGCAGGGGCGTCCACCAGATAACATTCGCGGCTCGCCCGGTCGGCCAGGACGTAACCGTTGTTGTTGTACGGGCCCATGCCGGCCACCTTGTAGACCTGGAAGTGGGTGTCGTGGACGAGCGGCATAGCGGCCTTTCAGAGGGCGAGTGTGGGTGGAGTATAGCAGGGGCGGCATGCTATTCTTCGTGCTAGGAGAATACCCCGTGGCCACCGTTCCCAAAGCCAATCTGTTGCCGATCTCAGCCGAGGTCAACGCCCAGGGACATCTGGTGCTGGGCGGCTGCGATGCGCTGGACCTTGTGCAGGAGTTCGGCAGTCCGCTCTACGTATACGACGAACCGACGCTTCGGGCCGCGGCGGAGGCCTACCAGTTGGCGTTCACGTCGCGTTATGCCAATTCCCAGGTGCTCTACGCCTGCAAGGCCTTCGTTAACCCTGCGCTGGCCAAGGTGCTTGCGGGTTACGGCCTTGGATTCGACGTCGTATCCGGTGGGGAGGCCGCCGTGCTCCAGGCGGCGTCAGTTCCAGCGGACCGGGTCTACTTTCATGGCAATAACAAAACCCCCCAGGAGCTGCGAGAGGCCTTGGAGTGGGGCATTGGCCGTGTGGTGATTGACGGGTTACAGGAGATTGCGCTGCTGGACGAGCTTGCCGGTGTCTCGGGCCACAGGCAGCCGGTTCTCATCCGGGTCTCCCCGGAGGTGGATCCCCATACCCATCACCACACCACCACGGGCGTGCTGGATAGCAAATTCGGGTTTCCCATCTCCACTGGCCAGGCCCAGGAGGCCATACGCCGCACTCTAGCGGCGGCCAATTTAGATCTGCGAGGGCTGCACTTCCATTTGGGCTCCCCCATCTTCGAGATGGAGCCCTACGAGCGGGCTGTCCGCCTGGTGCTGGAATTCGCCTCGCAGATGCGGGAGGAGGGCCTGGTGCTGCGGGAGTTTAGTCCCGGTGGCGGCTTTGCGGTGGCCTACACTGAAGAGGACGCGCCGCCATCGCCCGGCGCCTATGCGGAGGCCATCGTGGACACGCTTACTGCGGCCTGCCGCGACCTGGACATGGAGACACCATTGTTGGTGGTGGAGCCGGGCAGGGCGATGGTGGCTAGGGCTGGGGTCGCTCTCTACACCGTGGGCGCCATCAAGGACGTGCCAAATATCCGCACCTACGTGGCGGTGGACGGCGGCATGGGAGACAACATCCGCCCGGCGCTCTACGATGCGCGTTACGAGGCGATAGCAGCCGGGTGCGTGACTCGTCCTGCAACGGAGAGGGTGACCATCGCGGGCAAGTACTGCGAGTCGGGCGATGTGCTGGTACGAGACGCCCATCTGCCGCCAGTGCAGCCGGGCGACGTGTTGGCTATCCCCGTCTCCGGCGCCTACGGTCCGTCGATGGCTAGCACCTACAATTGGAACGGCCGACCGGCCATCGTGTTGGTGGGCGGAGGCAAGGCCCGGTTGCTGCGCCGTCGCGACTCCTACGCCGATATGATGGCCACGGACGTGGTGTAGGGTTTCGAGTATGTTCCGGGTTCATGGGCACTATCGGGCACTCAGGCTCTTGGAAGACGGCCTCCGCACGGGACGGCTTCATCATGGCTACCTCATCACGGGCCCAGCCCGTGTGGGTAAGACGACCTTGGCTATGCAGCTGGCCCAGGCGGTCAACTGCACCGGACCGGATGCTCCGTGTGGCCAGTGCAATGCCTGCACAAGGATTTCCCGGGGACTGCATGCGGATGTGCGTGTCATTAGCCTGGAAGGGGCTGATGATGAGTCGCGGACACTCATCGGCATTGAGAGTATCCGCGACCTCCATGAAGTGGCCCACCTCAAGCCGTACGAGGGCAGGTGTCACGTGTTCATCATCGAGGATGCCGACCGGTTGAGCGCGGAGGCCGCTAACGCGTTGCTGAAGCTGCTGGAGGAACCGCCGCCGGATGTGCTGCTGCTGCTGCTGACCGCGAACCCCGATGCTATTCTGCCCACGGTGGCATCCCGGGCTCAGATTTTGGAGCTCAGGCCGCTACCGTTGCGGGAGGTATCGGAGTTGCTTCGGGCCGATTACGGGGCCACCGAAGAGCAGGCGGAAAACGTTGCCGTGCTTTCCAGAGGTTGCGTGGGTTGGGCCATCGACGCGGTCCAAAGCCCCGCTGTGCTGGCTGACCTGCACCAGCGGCTGGAGCGTATCGCCGACGTGTCGCGTTCCGGTTTGGAGGCGCGGTTCACCTACGCTGACGATCTGGCGCGCCGCTTCCAGCGAGACAGGGCTTTGGGGCGTGAGGAGTTGTATGTGTGGATGCGCTGGTGGCGCGACATCATGCTGCTGCAGCAGGGCAGAGCCGAGGAGGTCGTCCACCGGAATTGGCGAGAGACGCTGGAGGCGCAGGCCCAAGCGCTCAGCGCCCGCGAAACGGTCTGCTGGATAGGTCGTTTGTATGAGACACTGGGGGGCTTGGAGCGTAACGCCAATCCGCGGCTTGCGTTGGAGGTGCTCATGCTGGATCTGCCCAGGGGAGCTGTGGGAAAATCAAGCTCTTCGGTCTGAGGGGCTTAGGCGGTCCAGTGCGTGAACTGGTGGTTGCACGGGACGCAGGCCGTCACCACGGTTTCCCAGTTGTGCTTTCCGCCCCGTAACCAAGGGATCACATGGTCCAGAGTGAGTTCCCGCACGTCCTTTCCGAAGGGACTGGTAAAGGAAATTGTTGCGCCAGGAGATTTCCCTGCGGGAAAGACGGCGGACGAAGAGCGGGGACTTCACCAGATGGAAGAGGCGAATAACACAAGGGATGGCGAAGCCGGAGGTAGGAGCCTGCAGCCTACCGAGTCCGTTTCCAAGCATCTAGGTCTTTTCATGGAGCAGTAGTACGACCGTGCTGCGTATGCTGCAGGCGTTGAGCGGTCATGTTGTGGGGGTTCACTACCAAGACCGATAGGCTCATATCTGGACTGCTGCGCCTAGGCTGCCACCCACGGCGCCGAGCACCAGCCCGCCGCGTTATCCACCCAGCCGAGTGTGACCATGTTGAGGAGGGGCTTGGTCAGTCGGGTACGAGCCAGGCTGCCACCATGACGATAATCATGAGTCGATCCAGTTCATGGCAGGTGGTGCTGATCGGGGCTTTGGAGGTGTCGAGGGCTAGGTCCTCGGGTACTGGCCGGCGAGGTTCCCGAGAGAGGCTGAAGCAGCCGGGGGTACCGTGGGTGTTCCGAAACGCTCGTGTAAGACTACCAGGAGCTGCAGTCCCAGGAAGGCAAGGAGGTATCCACCCAGGACATCGCTGGGCCAGTGGACGCCCCAGGCTACTCGGGCAGGGCCGGTGAGCAGAATGGGCACAAATAGGATAGCAAAGGTGAGGCGGCGAAGGTTGCCCTTCCGCAACCAGTGCCGGGTGAGCAGGTATACGAATGCGCCGAAGGTCACAACGGTGAGGGTAACGTGACCGCTGGGGAAACTTGCGGTAGAAGACTCGGCCAGAATTTGAAGGTCGGTGGGGAGCACCGGCCGGGGACGGTCCACCAGCGCTTTGAGCAGGAACACGGCCCCCGCTTCCAGCGCGATAACGCTTCCGAGGATGGCCCCTATGCGCCAGCGTCCTCTGGTGGATATCCCCGTGACCACTCCAGTGGTGAGGACTGCGAGTATCATCCCGCGGCCGAGGGTGTTGACCCAGGAGAGAGGCTGCTCGGTGAAGGGATTCATGCCGCTTTGGACGAGACGCATGAGGCTCAGGTCGCCGGGCAAGCGGTCCCATGCCGCCGCTGCGATCGAGAGGAAAACAAGCGTCCCCAAAATCGGTATGGCGACCTTCAAATTGCTCCAAGGAGTAGCGGAGGGGACGGTACCGGAAGAGAGGCTCATGGCATCACTAGAGGTTGGTGTTGGGCGACCGGGTAATGTGGGTATCCCTCAAAGCGGGCTTGCTGAACGCTGATGAGGTCCGTCCTTAGACTGCGTATAGTGGGGCAGACTTGGTGATGAGGCGCGTTTCGGCATCCAAGGCTAAGCGCAGGTACTTGGGGAGGGCGAAGAGTCCCGTATGGGTAATCCCGTCGTAGTGCCGCAAGGTGTTGCCCACCCGATTGCTGAGACGCAGGTCGACGGTTGCGGCATTCAGCTCCGGCAACTCGGGCTCGCCGGCCGGGGCGCCAATGACGAAACCCCAGGTGGTGCCAAAGCTGGGGACGAAGACCCGGTAGGGGTGCGCCCGGGGGAAGGACGCGGCGACGGTGTGATGGATGGCGGTAAAGACCTCTGTGTGATTGAGGGGTCCGCCGGGGCCAGATTGGGTAACCATCAGGCCTCCGGGGGCCAGACAGGAGCGTACCGCCGCGTAGAACTCCTCGGTGTAGAGCATGTAGGCGGGCCCCGCTTCGAGGGGGTCAGGAACGTCGACGATAACGATGTCAAACTGGTCGTGTGTGCTCTCCAGATACGCCAGAGCGTCTTCGTGGAGCAGGTTTAGCCGGGGGTCATCGAAGGAACCGGCATGGTGGAGGGGAAGGTGCTGCTTGCAGAGCTCAACGACCTCCTGATCGAGGTCGACCATAGTAAGGCGTTCGACGAAGGAGTGTCGGAGCACCTCCCTGGCCGTGGCCCCTTCGCCTCCGCCCGCAATGAAGACGTGGCGGGGGTTCGCGTGCGCCATCATGACGGGCTGAACCAGCGCTTCGTGGTAGACGTACTCGTCGGCCTCTGTCGATTGGGTCCTGCCGTCCAACACCAGGCTCCGGCCAAAGGGTTCCGTTTCTAGGAGCTGGACGTGCTGATAGCGAGTCTGTCCGGAGTGGATAATCTGGCGCAGGCCCACGCTCATGAACATGTTTGCGTTAATGTATTCGGTGTGCCAGGTGGTCTGACTGGGTGATGCGTCCATGGTGTGGAGCCTTAATCCTGCGGTACGGGTGTGGGGATATCCACGCCACGAAGAACTTCGGTCACTTCCGAGTTACAGCTCTCCAGGCGCTCGATAAGCAGTTGGCAGGCGTCCATGGGGTTGAACCCCTCTCCGCAGGTGAAGACGTCCATGGCGGCGTAGCCGTACTCTGGCCAGGTGTGGATGCAGAGGTGCGATTCGGCAATGGCGACCACACCGGTGACACCCTGGGGGCTGAAACGATGGAAGATATCGTCGATGACGGTGGCCCCTACCTCAGAGGCAGCTGCCAGAAGTGTTTCGCGGAGAAAGTCCAGATCATCTAATTTGATCCGGTTACAGTCCCGTAACTCGAGCAACAGATGGCGTCCAATGGCAGCCAAGCAAGCAGCCCTCCTTCGCATAAGCGTCGAAAACCAAGAGGTTACAGTCTATCAGGCGGGTGACACCTCTCGCAAGGAGGGTTTTCGCATAAGCGAGGTCGTTGGGGACAGTGCTTAGACCAGACTTGCGGCGGCGTTGAGTCGGTTCCAGTCCAATTGGCTACCCAGCAAGTTGGCGAACCGTTGGATTTTGGCGGGATGATGAACGGAAACCCGCTGATGGATGGATTCCAGAAGGCGGGTGGTCTCCATGGTGTCGTGGGTGACGGTGATTAGGGGTACACCCTGTTCTTCGGCGCGCTGAAAAACGTACTGAGACGGGACGTCGCAGGAGGTGAGGAGGAGGCAGGCCATGGGGAATTTGAGCGCCGCCATGGCGATGTCGCTGCGTCCACCCCTGACCACCACCGCCTGGGATGGGTAACGTCCAAAATAGTTGCCGCCCCATTCGGTGATGAGGCCACCGATGATGAATTTCTCCACTAGCAGTTGATCTCCCGTAGGCCTGGTGAAGAACTGGGCCTGCAGGTGCGCCGCAATTTGACTGACGGTGGGCGCGAGCATGAGGCGCTCTTCCGGGATGCGGCCTAGGACCGTCGTGCCGGTGGGCCGCGCGGTGGAGCTCGGCGGTGAGTTGGTATCGGTGGTCGCGTACCGTGTCCGATGGTTTAGCACCAGGCCGGCAAGGGTTTCGCCAAAGGTCGCTTGCCATGAGGCCGCCACCGGTGTTTCGGTGCCGTGGGTTTGGGGCATAATGCCCAAGACAGCAGCACCCAGTTTTTGGGCCAGGGCCGCTGAGGCTTCGACCGGCGAGCCACTGAGGTCGAGGATGGGGAGGCCATCGATGATGACCACGTCCGCGTCGCGACCAAGGGCATCAACATTGGCGGTGATGCCCTTCATGAGCGCGCCACTCATATCGCTGCTGCTGTTTAGGACGCTGGTCAGCATGCCGGGATGTGTCCCCGGGGTGATGGTGGCGAAAAATTGGGCGTCAGCCTGGGGCGTATCGCTGGGCAGGGCCAGGGGCTTGAAGAGGGCCACGCGTTTACCGGTGCCGCGCCAGAGGGTGGCCAATGCAGCAGCTAAGGCGGTGCTGCCCGCGCCTGGTGATTGCCCTGCGATGTAAAGAATGCCCATGGGAGCAGTATAGCCCACAAGGGCGCGGCCCTTGACCTATATAAATCAAGGAACTTGCAGAGGGCTTTTGCAAAGTTGCTGAGAGGGTATTCGAGCCTTGCTCACGGGTCCAAGGCACCCCTGGCTGGTATACTAGTGGGCCGCCCAGGCAACCATGCGAAAAACACTATCTCACCACAGCGTCACCGTCCGGGTGCCGGCCACGACCGCCAATATGGGGCCTGGCTTCGATTCGTTGGGTCTCGCCCTATCGCGCTGGAACCGGATTCAAATCGAAGTGGGAAAGCCGTTTGGCGTGAAAATCCATGGGGAAGGAGCCGGTCACCTGCGCTCTGATAAGAGCAACCTCATCTACCGGGCAGCGTTACGGCTGCTGAGTGCTGTGGGAGCGCCGGAAATGGACTTACGTATCACCGCCTGGCAGGAGGTGCCGTTGAGTCGGGGTCTGGGGTCCAGCGCTTGCGCTATCGTCGGGGGGCTGGTCGCCGCCAACGCGCTGTTGGATTTTCCCCTCACGCCGCCACGCTTGCTGGAGATCGCCACCGACATGGAGGGCCATCCCGATAACGTGGCGGCGACGCTGGTGGGTGGCTGCTGCATCGCCGTGGACGATCCCCAACGCTTGGAAGAGCGGGTGCAGGTGGCTCAAGTACCGCTGCCGGATGACCTCCAATGCGTGGTGTTCATACCCGAGCGGCACATGCCCACCCAAAAGGCACGAGGGATCCTCGGCTCCCAGGTCTCACGACAGGACGCCGTCTTCAACATCGGCCGTACGGCGTTGCTGGTGGCGGGGCTCTCCACCAATCGTCCGGAGCTTCTGGGCCTCGCGACTCAGGATCGACTGCACCAGTCGGCTCGTCAGCAGGTCTTTCCGGCCATGAAGCAGCTCTTCGCCGGAGCGCTCAAGGCGGGCGCCTACGGTGTGTTTCTGTCGGGAGCGGGCTCTTCGGTCGTGGCGCTGACCAGCAAATCGGAGCACCGCGCCATGACCATTGGGTACGAGATGGCGGACGCCGCCGACAAGCTGCGGTTACCGGGGGAGTTCGTCGTGCTGGAACCCGACCTGACCGGCGCGGAGGTGCTTGCCATTGACGGTGAAACGAGGGAGGTCTAGGTGGTGTTGCGCGTCCAGAAGTATGGCGGGACTTCGGTGGGAGATGCCAGCCGCATACGAAACGTGGCCAGCAGGATTGCCAAGGCCAGGGAGGGCGGTGACCAGATTACGGTGGTCGTTTCGGCCATGGGAAGCACCACCAATGACCTGATTGCGCTGGCGGGCCAGGTCACTGCGGATCCTGCTCCCCGGGAGATGGACCTGCTGCTCTCCACGGGTGAATTGGTGTCCTGTACGTTGCTGGCCATGGCGTTGCGGAAGCTAAACGTCCCCTCGGTGAGTTTGGGGGGTGGCCAGGCCGGCATCCGGACCAACGCAGCCCACGGCCAGGCTTCCATCATCGGTGTCGATCCCCAGCGAATGCACCGTGAGTTGGACCAGGGTCGTGTGGTCATCGTGGCGGGCTTCCAGGGCATTACCGAAGAGATGGATGTAACCACCTTGGGTCGTGGCGGGTCGGATACGACGGCGGTGGCCCTGGCGATCGCTCTCAAGGCGGACGGTTGCGAGGTGTATACGGATGTGGACGGTATCTTCACCGCCGACCCGAGGGTGGTGCCCGATGCGCGGAAGCTGGACGAGATAGGCTACGAGGAGATGCTGGAACTGGCGAGCCGGGGTGCTAAGATGCACCCGCGCTCCATTGAGCTGGGTGCCCGGTACAAAGTTCCGATTACGGTGGCATCGAGCCTCCACGACGGGCCCGGCACGCTGATTCACGAGGTGACGACTGGGATGGAAGTCTCGAACAAGGTCCGGGGCGTGACATATGAGATGGGAGTTTCACGCATCACCGTGCGCGGAGTGCCCGACCGCCCAGGCATCGCGGCGGTGCTCTTCGAGTCGCTTACCGACGCTCTTATCAGTGTCGACACGATTGTCCAGAATGCGAGTGCCGAGCGGCTGACCGACGTCTCGTTCACCGTGGACCGGGCGGATAGCCCCAACGCGCTGGCCTTGGCCCGGGAGGTAGCAGTGCAGATTGGCGCTGCGGAGGTGGCCAGCGATGAGCACCTTGGGAACGTGAGCATCGTGGGCACAGGTATGGAGAACGTACCGGGATATGCCTCCCGAATGTTCAAGACCCTCTACGACGAGGGGATCAATATTGAGATGATTACCACCTCCCAAATCCGTATCACTTGCATTGTGGACGAGGCGAAGGTCCACGATGCGGTTCGCGCGTTGCATCAGACGTTCGAGCTCGACCAAGCGTAGGGCCCTAGCCCTCTTCCAGACGAGAGTGGGGACAAAGGCCGCGGTGGTTGACCCAGGGCAGCCATTCAACAAGGGCACTGTTAACTACGTTATCCCGAGTCCTTCCCTCGAAGGAAGAGGAATCTCGATACGGATCGGAACCCCTCACCTGTGGTCTCGAGGTGACAGAAGTCCGGTTGGAGTGAGTTTGTCAGGCCAAAACGGAGTGAGAAATTCTTCGCAGAGCGTGCCCTGAGCGCAGTTGCGGGGCTCAGGACGGTGATGGAGGCGGCCCCGCTGACGTCAACGCTTCGCTGACCTCCCAGAGCCGCCGGGCAGTTGTCGGGTCATGGGAGCTTGGCGACGAAGCGCGCTCTTGCAACCGCTCGAAATACTGGCCGGTTACGCCTTCTACCTGGGCTGAGGATGCCAGGTGGACCACTGTCGCAGCTCCCGTTTCGGCGCTAACGCCGCGCGCCGCCATGAAGGCGGTCTTGGCAAATCGGAACCACCAGGAATGGCGGTTGCCGAAGTTGGTTCGCACTAGTCCTGGGTGGAGGCAATTCGCCGTAACCCCCGTTCCTTCCAAGCGACGGGCCAGTTCGTAAGTGAAGAGGAGATTGGCCCGTTTGGAGTTCTGGTAGGCCCGGGCCGAGGAGTAGCGCCGCTCACCCTGGAGGTTATCGAACTCGGTCCGCCCCCTCCGCTCAGCGATGGACGCCACATTGACGATACGGGACGGTGCACTTGCCTGGAGCGTGGGGAGCAGGAGCTCCGTGAGCAGGAAATAGGAGAGGTGGTTTACAGCGAAGGTGGTCTCCATGCCGTCTTCGCTAAGCGTCCGGTGCGCGTTGATGGCCCCAGCGTTGTTGATCAATACATTAATGCGGGGAAAGCGGGCCTGGATTTCCGAAGCTAGCCGCCGGATGTGCTCCTGGGATGAGAGGTCGGCGAGGAGCAATTCCAAGGACGCACCAGGAAGGTGGGCCCGGATTTCGCGAATGGCGTATTGGCCTTTGGTCTGATCGCGGCAGACCAACACCACCGTGGCGCCCATGGCGGCGAGCCTCCGAGAGGTGACCTTGCCAATGCCCGAGTTCGCGCCGGTGACGATACAGACTTGTCCTTGCATGATTCTAGGGTTCTTTTGCATGGGCCGCAGAATAGCAGGTGCGGTGCTGAAGTCTGCTTGTTTTCCCTTGCTAGTACACCAGGACGGGCTAATTTTTAAATCCTTGTTCGAGGATACACTGAGAGTTTATCCCCTTGACCCTCCACCGCTCTTCATGCAACCTAGCTTATGAGTAGGCCAATACCTGCTGAACGCATACCTGGGGAACCGTTGCAATGCGAACCATCGAAGAGATTTTGAGAAGCAGCAGGGTTATCGCCGTCGTGGGCCTGTCCGATAGGCCGGAGCGACCAAGTTATGGTGTGGCGGCCTACCTCCAGTCCCGGGGATACCGGATTATTCCAGTGAACCCTCGACTCTTCGGCCCGGTCCTGAACGAGCAGCCGTATCCCGATTTGGAGAGTGTCTCGGAGAAGGTGGATCTGGTGGATATTTTCCGGCGCTCCAACGAAGTGCTGCCGGTGGTGGAGTCGTCCATCAGCATTGGAGCGCCAGCCGTGTGGTTGCAACTGGGGGTCGTGAACGAGTTGGCAGCCGCTGCGGCACGGGATGCCGGGTTGGATGTGATTATGGACAGGTGCATTGCCATCGAGCATCGGGTGTTGGTGGCCGCGGGAGTTTTCCCCAGATAGGTCCCGCTGGGGGACGTTTTAAAAGATAGACGCAGGGCAGGTAGTGATTCAGGTAACCTTAGATTTTGAACATGAAAAAAGGAAATGGCGAAGTCGTCGAGTTGAACTTGGTGGCGTACGCCGCTACAGGCTGCCCTGGTGGCAATCTTCTGAAAGATAGCCGCAGTGCACAGGAAGGTAGGAGGCTGTGACGATGAATCGCTTGAACAAGACCAACAAATCGGAAGTCACTCTGGATCAGATCCTATCCTTACGGTCCCTGGTTGCTGCGGAGACGCCTCAGTGGTCTCCGGATGGCACTCGCCTCGCCTTTGTCTCCTCCCTTGGGGGTGCCGCTAACTTGTGGAGCATCCCTGCCGACGGAGGATTTCCCACCCGTCTGATGGTGGCAGGGAGTGATGGGGGCGCGGCCCCTCGTATACCGTTATGGTCGCCGGACGGCGCCTACATCTCCTACGTTTCTAAGAAGAGCGGCACCGATGAAGTGTGGCTGTGGCCAACCAACGGGGACGCAGAATTCCGGCTAACGCGGCTGGGAGGACGCATTCACTCGATGAACTGGGCACCCGACGGTAAAAGCGCCGCCGTGTCCTGCAATCGCTATGGTTCGTATGACATCTACTTAGTAGATGTCGAGTTAGGGAGCGCTGCTCGGCTTACCAATTGTCCGCTCTACGCGGTTAACCCCGTATTCACCCCTGACGGCCAGCACATCCTGTACGTTCGGCTGGACGATAAGTGGGAGGACCACGATGTCCTCATGATGACGAGAGGCGGCAAGGAGCAAAGGGTCGTCGTTCATGACACAGACTTCTTCGATTACAGCCACGGGAGGACATTTGGCCCTCCCCTTGTCTCTTCTGACGGGGAGAAAGTCCTCTTCCGTACCCAGCGCAGCGGCCACACGAACATTTGGACCACGCTCGTTAACGGCGGTGAGCCGGAGCCCTTGGCGCCGGAGGAAGCGGAACAGGACCACGCCGCTTGGTCTCCCGTGGGGCGGCAGGTGGCATACACCTCGAACCATAACGGGACGCTGGAGTTGCGGGTGACGGAAACTGGCGATGGAGCGTCCCGGGCACTTTTCTCACCGAGGCTGGGAGTGTGCTCGACGCCGCAGTGGTCTCCAGACGGTTCGCACATCGTCTTCCGGTACGGGACTCCGACTTCGCCTGTAGACCTATGGGTGGTTTCTTTGGAAGACGGCGAGGCCCGGCAGCTGACCGACTCCCAGCTGGGGGGTGAGCTGACCGAACGGTTGACAAGGCCGGAAAAGGTTGCGTACCAGAGTTTTGACGGACTCACGATTCATGCATATCTCTACAGTCCTGAGAGCCGAGGAGACGGTCAGGAATACCCCGGGCTGCTGTTCATCCACGGCGGGCCCACCAGCCAGTTCAGCGACGATTTTCAGCCCTATGTTCAATACTTTGTTCAACGAGGGTACGTGGTACTGCTGCCCAATATCCGGGGAAGCTCAGGCTACGGTAAGGCCTTTGAGGAGATGAATGACAAGGACTGGGGTGGCGATGATTTGAAGGATGCTATTGCCGGGGCTGAGTTCTTGAAGGGCCTTGGGTACGTGGACTCGAAAGCTATCGGGATTACCGGGACGAGCTACGGTGGCATCCTCACCATGTGCGCGGTCTCCTTTGCGCCAGGGGTGTTCCAGGCGGCGGTCCCCATGTCCGGCTACAGCGATTGGCCGACGCTGCGCCACCGCGTGGAGCTGCGGCACTCGAAGTTCCTAGATCACGAGTTTGGTAACTTTGAGGAGAATGAGGGCGTTTGGTATCGCTGCTCGCCATTCTACAGGGTCAGCGACGCGACTACGCCGACCTTTGTCTTGCATGGAGAAGGCAGGGAGGGTTGGACCGAGACGTCACGAGATTTTGCGGTGGAGATGGAACGGCTGTACAAGACCGTAGAGTACAAAGTATACCCGAACGATGGCTTCTACGTGGGTGCTCCGTCCAACGTGCGGCAGATGCTGCTGGACGTTGCCGACTTCCTGGACCGGTACCTACGGACCTAACCCAGGGTGCCATCAGTTTGGAGTTGTGGTCGCTGCTCTTATCAGGCCCACAACAGCGGGGCTACTAGCTGTTCTGCCCTCGTGATGAAGCGCACAGTAGACTAGGATACGAGGATTATCGTTGGCCCTCGAGCGCATTACTGCCTCGGTTTTGCCCGACCAAAACAAGGACGGTGTCTTCCTGGTAGTCCCGGAATCGGTTCCTGGCGAGGAATAAGCGGCTCCGGTAAGCGTGCTTGGGTATACTAGCCTCTGGATGGTGCCTCGCCTATAATCGGGGTTCACCCAGTTGGAGGCGCTCCGTGCCGCTCATCCTTGTCACCTCCTCTTCCGAGGGCAAAGCAAGACCCTACATCGACTCCGTTACCCGTCGTGGCGGTACCGTACGCGTCGCTGTGCCCAGTGCCGGGTTCGACGTTGAACAGGCTCTCTCCAGCGTGGGAGGGTTGTTGCTCACCGGAGGCGAGGATGTCCACCCCAGGTTCTATGGTCAAGGGATCGATCCCGCAGCTGGTGTGGAAGCGGACCAGGCCCGCGACGAGATGGAGTTTGCGTTGCTGCGCTCCGCGCTGGCTGCCGATATGCCGGTACTCGCCATCTGCCGGGGGATGCAGCTGCTCAACGTGACCTTTGGCGGTTCGCTCTTGCAGGATATTCCGGGACACCGTTCAGAGACTGAGAACAGGAAGCAACCACCAGCGGCTGTGCACCCCGTGTTCGTGGCTCCGGGGAGCAAGCTGGGGGCCATCATCGGTGGTGGCGCTGTGTACCACCGGGTCAACAGTCAACACCATCAGGGGCTCAAGGATCCCCAGAAGGCGACCGCGCTGCTGGCTTCGGGCTACATGCCGGAGGACGGTATTATCGAGGCATTGGAGAGTCCGGTGCACTCGTGGGTGATCGGTGTCCAGTGCCACCCCGAGCGTGAGGACGAAGTGCCCTCGGGCTTCTTGAACCTATTCGATGGACTCCTTGATCGGGCGGAGGACTTCGCTTCATCGACGCCGGCTTCCCGCGGGTCACCATGAGAGCACGGGGCCTGTCCTGAACTCTATGTGCTGAGGGCGGCCGAGCCAAAAACTTGGCTTCTTGATGCCCTGGATAAGTCCCACCGTCCAGTTAGTACGCCAGCGCGGGTTGGATACCATCTCAAGCAGTCATTCCGGCCTTCTAAACCCTCAAGCGATTGTGTTATAATTCAACCTGTTTTCGTACTGTATTTAGTGCTTTGAATGGCCCCGTCCTACAACAGCTTGCGGTTCGCCCTGATACTACGCTCATGACTGGGATGTGCCTGATCGTGAGGTAATCGAGTAGGTTCAGGCGATCTGCCTCACCGCTGACCGCGCCTTCCGAAAGGAGCCTGCATGGTTCTGGCCAATCAGGGCAACATCCGCCCCGCAAAGATTGAAGAGGAAATGCGCACGGCATACCTCGATTACGCCATGAGCGTGATTGTTGCCCGGGCACTGCCCGATGTCAGGGACGGTTTGAAACCGGTGCACCGCCGGATTCTTTACGCTATGCACGAAATGGGCCTGCGTCCTACAGCTGCCTACAAAAAGAGTGCCGCAGTGGTCGGAGAGGTGATGGGGAAATACCACCCCCACGGCGATTCGGCGGTGTACGACAGCATGGTCCGCATGGCCCAGAGCTTCTCCATGCGCTATCCCCTCGTCCAGGGGCAGGGCAACTTCGGCTCCGTCGACGATGACCCAGCGGCGGCGATGCGGTACACCGAGGCCCGGTTGGCCAGAATTGCCGAGGAGATGCTGGGTGATATCGACCGCAACACGGTGGACTTTCGCGACAACTACGACGGCTCGCACCAGGAGCCGACGGTGCTCCCCGCGCGGTTGCCCAACCTGCTCGTGAACGGTTCTTCCGGCATCGCGGTGGGCATGACCACCAGCATCCCCCCCCATAACCTTCGGGAGATATGCGACGCGATCACCCACTTGCTGGAGCATCCCGACGCCGCGATTGACGACCTCCTGAGCTTTGTCCAGGGTCCTGATTTCCCCACGGCGGGCATCATCATGGGGAAGGATGGGATGACGGCCGCCTACCACACTGGCAGGGGCCGGGTTATCGTGCGTGCCCGTGCCACAGTTGAGGATATGGACCGGAGCGGTGACCGGCAGTGCATCATCGTCACGGAGCTCCCCTACCAGGTGAACAAGGCATCCTTGGTGGAGAAGATCGCTCTGCTGACCAAGGACAAGAAGATCGACGGCATATCCGGAGTCCGCGATGAGTCGGACAGGGACGGTATGCGGGTGGTTATCGAGCTGCAACGGGGGGCTGCCCCCGAGCAGGTGCTGAACAACCTTCACAAGCACACCACCATGCAGACGGCCTTCCACTACAACATGCTGGCGCTGGTGGACGGTCAGCCTCGGGTGTTGAATTTGAAGGCCTCCCTTGGTCATTACATCGAGTTTCGTAGGAATGTGATTCGGCGCCGGGCCGAGCATGAACTGGGGCGGGCCCGAGAGCGTGCGCACATTCTGGAAGGTTTGCGTACAGCCTTGGAGAACTTGGACCAGGTCATCGTCCTGATCCGTGCTTCCGATGACGCGGAGTCGGCCCGGGCGGGGTTGGTCACGCAGCTCAGCCTGACGGAGACCCAGGCCCAGGCGATTTTGGATATGCAGCTTCGCCGGCTGGCGGCCCTGGAGCGGGAGCGTATCGAGAACGAGTTCCAGCAGCTCATCGTGCGCATTCGCGAGCTTGAGGCGCTCTTAGCTGACCCGGCCAAGGTAACCGGAGTGGTCATCAAGGAGACGGAGGAATTGCGTAAGGAGTTTGGCGATGTACGCCGAACGGAGATATGGGACCAGGAGGCGCTGGACTTTACCAAAGAGGAGCTGACCCCCCACGCGGATGTGGTCATCACACTGAGCGATCGCGGCTACATCAAGCGACTGCCTATTGAGGCGTACCGACTGCAACACCGTGGTGGCAAGGGCGTGCGCGGCCAGGAGACCCGGGAGGGCGACGCCATTCAACAGTTGGTGGTTGCGGATACCCATGATTGGCTTCTGTTCTTCACCAACCGGGGCAGGGTGTATCGAGAGCGGGTGTTCAATGTGCGCGCCGATGCGACCCGCCAGACGCGCGGGACGCCGATTCAGAACCTAATCAACATTCCCTCCGATGAACGGGTTAACGCACTGGTGAAGGTTACCGACCTGGGTACGGAGCAGTACATCGCTATGGCCACGCGCAACGGCGAGATCAAGCGGATGCACCTGAGTCAGTTCGCTAATATCCGCAGTAACGGCCTTGCTGCCTTCGACTTGGACAAGGGCGACCAGATGCTGGTGGCCCGGCTCGCCGACCCGGACATGAGTGTCATCATGGTCACGCGTAATGGGAAGGGAGTCCAGTTTGGCCTGGAAGAAGTGACGGTTCGCCAGACGCGGGGTGCTGGTGGAGTGCGGGGTATCCGGCTGGTGGGCGACGACGAAGTCATTGGCATGGACGTCGCCAAGCCCGATGCCTTTTTGCTGGTGCTCACGGAGCGCGGTTATGGAAAGCGCACCGCTGTGAGCCAGTTCAGGATAACCGGACGAAACGTCCAAGGCGTCATCGCGCTGAAGATTAACGATAAGACAGGCCTTTTGGCAGCGGCGGTGGTCACCAGCCCCGACGTGGAGGAGATGATGGTGGGTTCGGCTATGGCCATGGTCTATCGGACTCGGATCGACGAAATTAGGCGGCTGGGCCGTGCCACTCAGGGGGTGATGGTTATGACCAAGCTTGGCCCGAAGGACCAGGTCATCTCTATGAGTGCCTTCAAGGAGCGTGCCTTCGAGGATGTGCCTGAACTTCCGAAGCTCTCGGCGCCACGCCGCGCTACCGGCACCAATGGCCGTGCCAAGGGCGGCGCTAGCGGCAACCAGTCGGGTCAGCTTGCGATGGACGTGCCTGCCTCCGATGAGGCTGAGGATGTCGAGGGCGCAGACCTTGACGACGATCTCGAAGAGGACACTCAAAACGACGCTATCGAGTAGGCCGCGGCGCTAAGAGCGCCCAAGACGCCATCGAGTTGCACTCTGGGGAAAATCTGCGTCCCACCATACGTAGAACATATGCGGTTGGAGTGAGTATGTGGGTGCGGCAGGATCGGGCTCCAGATGGACGCCGTACTCGACTTCAAAAGCGTTTCTGAACAGAGTGAGGTCATCAGCATTGGTGACCTGCTTGGAGGTGCCTTCATGGATTACCACCGCGGGGTGGTACCCCCATTGAGTCCTTTACGCGAAGCTCAGTCGGTCGCGAAAAAGAAACCTTCGTGGAGCCAAAGATCCCAGAAGGGGAGGGTATGCGGCTTGCCTAGGGGATGGAGCGCCACGACCTAAGAATTGAGGGCAGTCGTTAGCTGCTCTCTCACCGAGTCTAATGGGATCATTCCATCTTCTGCTTTGTGGATTCTGTAGCTGGTCGGGTATTTTGGGATGCTCGCGAGATGGGTCCGGAACGGGGCGTGCGCCTGAGGGAGAGATGGTGATGCTAGCATAGTACCTTGGGGTCAGGGGTTAGCGAGCACCCGCTCGTTGACACGCAGCGGGCCGTGGCCTAGAATTACCTGGTTATGACTATGACGTATGCAGTTGTTGAAACAGGCGGAAAGCAGTACAGGGTTCAGCCCGGTGACACCATTCAAGTGGAGTTGCTCAAGGCCGAGCCTGGGAGCACCGTTGAGCTGAACAAGGTGCTGGTCTTAGGCCAGGAGGATACCGTGACAGTGGGCCGTCCAACCGTGGACGGAGCCCGGGTGCTCGCCGAGGTACAGGAGCACGGGCGCGGCAAGAAGATTATTATTTTCAAATACAAGCCTAAAGTGCGCTACCAGCGCAAGACGGGCCATCGTCAGTCATTCACCCTTCTTGCAATCAAGGACATTGTGACGGACAAAAGCCCTGCGAAGGTGGCAGCCACGAAGGCCGAAGGGTAGAGAGTATGGCACACAAGAAGGCGGGAGGTAGCTCCCGGAACGGACGCGACAGCAATTCAAAGCGATTGGGTGTCAAGCGCTTTGGTGGGCAGGCTGTGCTCGCAGGCACCATCATCGTTCGTCAGCGCGGGACCAAGATTCACCCAGGCCGCAACATTGGTATGGGACGCGATCACACGCTCTACGCCCTGGTAGAGGGTACGGTGATGTTTGATCACGCCTCCCGGACAAACAAGCGGGCCAATATTGAACCGGTAGCCCTTTAACCGCATCCAAGAAAAGGTGAGGGCCGTCGGGTTTTGGTCTCAGGCGGTCGTGAGAAGCGGAGAGGCTAATCATGAAAACAGATACACACCCCATATACTATCCAGAAGCAAAGGTGACCTGCTCATGCGGGAACACCTTCACTTTGGGAGCGGCCAGGGCCGAAATTCGAGTTGAGGTGTGCAGCGCCTGTCACCCCTTCTTTACGGGAGAGCAGCGCATCGTGGACACCGAGGGCCGGGTGGAGCGTCTCCGGCGCCGCTTCAAGCTGGACTAGCTAGCCGCGCGGTTCCCTCAGCTTTGCGTTAAAGCCCCCATGAGGGCCGGGAGTCTTCTGTGGCCGAACAGCCACCTTTTGTTTACGGTGGGCAAGCCGTCATTGAGGGCGTAATGATTCGTGGCCGCCAGGGTTACTCCGTGGCGGCTCGGCGTCCTGATGGTGAGATTTGCGCTGTTACCCACACCGTTCCTGGTTGGGGCAATAATCGACTGCGACGAATTCCGCTCGTCCGAGGCACGCTGGTGCTGGCTGAGAGCATGGTGATTGGGATGAAGGCCCTGACCTACTCTGCTCAGGTCGCAGCGGGCGAGGAGGACGACGAGAAGCCCATTCCACCCTGGGCCATTGCCTTGACCCTTTTGTTTTCCCTAGGCATAGCGATAAGCCTTTTCTTCGTTCTGCCCCTGGTGCTGGTGCATAGTGGTGTCGACCGCTTCACTGATTCCTCCATTGTGAGCAACGTAGCGGAAGGCGTGATCAGACTTACTATTTTCGTGGCATACCTCTTGCTGGTGGGGTCCATGCCCAGCATCCGAAGGGTGTTTGGGTATCATGCTGCCGAGCATATGGCGGTGCATGCTAATGAGCACGAGCTTCCCTTGAATATTGCCAATGTGCGGCGATTCCCTGCGGCCCACCCTAGGTGTGGCACGGCCTTCCTGCTCACCGTTATGGTGGTCTCGATTCTGGTCTTCGCGCTGCTAGGCAAGCCCGACCTGCCTCTTCGCCTGGCCTCGCGCATCGTGCTTATTCCCGTCATCGCGGGGGTAAGTTACGAATTCCTGCGCTTCAGCGCCGCCCACAGCGGCAACGTCCTGGTCAGGGCGCTTATGAGCCCCAACCTCTGGTTGCAGAAGCTCACCACCCGAGCGCCAGACGATGGCCAGGTGGAGGTGGCTATCTCTGCCATGGAGCGTGCACTGGAAGACGACCTTCATCACCGCGAGGGTGCTGCTGACGCTTCATCGCATCTCTTATCCCCGAGTTGAGACGGTGGGTGGGGTGAGGTTCTGGCAGCGGTGACCGTCCACAGTCTCGACCGAATGATTGATCTGGTGACCAACGCTCGTCATGGGCTGCCTGCGGCGTTGGACACCTTCGCGGTGATGACTTCGACGAGACGACGGAGGGCTATGTTGATGTCATTCGCCTCGATATCGTGGTTACGGGGTCTCTCACCGCAGAGCAGCAAGAGCGGTTTCGGGAGATCGCCGATAAGTGCCCTGTCCACAAAACCCTTATGAATGACCGTGCTGCACATCGTGGGCGGGCTGATGGTGGCGCCTGCCACTTAAAGGGTTGCTGAGAAGACCTGCGCTGCCCAGTGTATTTCCCTGTCATTCCGAGCCCCGATGAAATCGGGGGAGGAATCGGGTACCAGACCCTTCGGTAAGCTGAGGGTGCGGTAGATTGCTGTCCCGAGTTGGTAAAGTGCTCCGGTTGTGGGCTTCACGGGGGCTTGATGAGAGCAGCCTCCGTGCCCTTGTACACGGGTCTGGGGCGCGACCTTGTGGTGGTCATTCTGGCGACGTGCTCCTTATGCATTTGGGCTCGGTGGAGGAGCTCCTGGGCGGCCTTATCGAGATGAAGGCTCTCGGCGCCACCCAGCATGGCGGCTAACTCCTCAACTCGTTCCTCCGATTCAATCTCCTTGATGTTGGTGAAGGTCCGTTGATCTAGCACCTCCTTGCCGGCCCTGAAGTGGTGGTCGGCGTAGGCGGCGATTTGGGGTAGGTGGCTGATACACAATACCTGATGGTGCTGCGCCAAGGCCCAAAGCTTTTGTCCGACGGTGTCGCTGGCGCGGGCGCCAATGCCGCTGTCGATTTCGTCGAATACAAGGGTCGAGCCAGGCCTGTCGGATCCCAATGCGCTGGTAATGGCCAGCATGAGCCGGGAGGTCTCGCCGCCAGAGGCCACCTTGGCCAAGGCTCTCAAGCCCTCTCCGGGGTTAGTGGCCACCAGGAACTCGATTTGGTCGATTCCCGATTCCGTGGCGGCGTAGTGTTGTGCGTTGGGAACGGGCAGCCCTTCCAGTGTTGATTGCTGGCTGATGGCCACCTCAAATCCCACCCTCTCCAGACCCACGTCCTTGAGTTCACGGGCAACAGCTTCGGCCAGGCCGAGCGCTGCTTCGTGGCGCTGTTCGGAGAGAGACCATGCCAGAGATTCTGCAGTATCGAGGGCTTCTCTGTTGGCCTGTTCTAGTCCGGCGCGTCGGCTATCAACGCCCTCCATCGCTTCGAGCTCTATTTGGGCGTTCTGCGCGAAGGTGAGCACGGCGTCGGTGGTGTCGCCATACTTGCGGATGAGCTTCCGGACTAGGTCGAGCCGCTCCTCTGTGACCTCCAGCTCGCGCGGGTCGTTGTCTATCCTCTCGGCGTGTGTACGTAGTTCTCTCACGGTCTCCTCCACGTTGGCCATGGTGGTATCCAGTGAGGCAATCTGGGCCTGGAGCACGTCGGTGGGGTCTGGCGAACGGGCGATGGCGTTTCTCGCGACGCCCAGGAGGTCCGCGGCGTTGGGTGAGCCGGTTGAGAGGGCGTCCCGGGCTGCCTCGCAGGCCTCTTGGATGTTCTGGACATTCGACAAGAGCTTATGCCGTTGGACGAGAGACTCTTCTTCGCCAGCCTGCAACTCCGCGGCTTCAATCTCTTGAACCTGATAGGCCAGGAGGTCGCGGCGTTGTTCGGCCTCGCGTGTGTTCGTCGATAGCTCGGCGAGTTCGCGTTCCAACCCCCGTGCTGAGGCGACGGCCTCGGCCACTTGGTTGCGGGCGTCGGTCAGGTCGCCGAACGTATCCAGGAGCCGGAGTTGGAAGGCGGGGTTGAGAAGGGAGAGTTGGGTGCCCTGGCTGTGGATGTCGGTGAGCAATCGCCCCGTCTCACGAAGGAGAGCCTGGGGGACTGTCCGGCCATTGAGGCGGCTGAGGCTCCGTCCTTCCGTTTGAACTTCCCGGGCTAGGATGAGGAGGCCGTCCTCCTCCGGTACGATGCCGTACTCTTCGGCAAGGAAATGCCATACAGGGTGGCCGGCCGGCACTTGAAACACCGCTTCTACGGTGGAGCCAGCAGTGTCGGCGCGAATGATATCCCTGCCTGTGCGGGCGCCCAAGGCCATCTCCAAGGCATCCACTAAGAGTGACTTTCCAGCGCCGGTCTCACCGGTCACCACATGAAGCCCCGGGCCTAGCGAGAGCCGGGTCTCTTGGATAACGGCGAAATTGCGAAGGGTGAGCTCGATAAGCATCGTATCCATTATCAGGGGTATCCCCCGTCCGCGAGAGTGGTTTTTGTCTTCTTGGTAGGCTCTTTCACACAGCGCTTGACTGGGATGGATACGGCTTTACCGTTTCGGAACGAATGGCAAGGTAGACGCCTGCCAAGACCATGCCGCCACCTGGTCCCACAGTCCACGAGGGTATTTCATCTAAAACAACGATAGCCAGCAATGTGGCGATGATAGGTTCTGCCCTAACCCCCAGAGAAACGGTGGTCGCGGTCAGGTGGGCGAGAGCCCAGTTGAGGCCAGAGTGGCCGATGACCTGGGAGATGAGCGCCACCATGGCCATCCAGAAGTAGGCTGACCCTGAGAGGCCGGTGAGGGGTGAGCCAGCAGTTACTGCCCCGCTCAGCAGCAGGACGGCCGATGCGGCGTACACAACGCTGATATAAGGCATGAGGGGTACCCGGGCGCGGACGTTGCGACCTATCAAGTAGTAGCCGGTTACCGCGATGGCTGCGACCACGGCCAGCAGGTTGCCGGTGACGTCGATGTTGTCGTCGCGCAGGTCACCCGTAGTCAAGATGATACCGCCGCCAACACTGAGAAGTATCGCGAGGAGCATGGTAGTGGAGACCCGGTCTCTGAGCCCCCAGTGGGAGCCGATGGCGACGAAAAGGGGCGCAGAGGTGGTGATGAGGACGGTATTGGCCACTGAGGTGAGGCTGAGGGCGGTGATGAAAGCGGCGAAGTGGGCTGCCAGGAAGCCACCGCTCAAGAGCAACCAAAGGAGGTCGCTCCTGGTAATGGTTTGAAATTGGCTCCTGGCGCGGACTAAGGCTATGCCGCTCACTACGACGGAGGCGATGCCCATGCGGTAGGCGGCGACGGTGAGCGGTTCGGTGTCGGCGAGACGGATAAGGATTGCGGCAACCGAGACCCCGGCGACACCCAGGCCGAGACCTCCGTATTTTGAAGCGGTCCGTGGCGAAGTCGTAGTTAGTCCCACGGCCCTCACTTGATAGCGATGCGGATGCTGCCGGCCTCGCGGGGGTTGGCCCTGACGACGCCGTTATTGGCGGTGAGCGTCGCCTTCGACGCTTTAAGGGAAGTATCGGTGTAGAAGAGTTCCTCGGCCACGGGCACGCTCCACCTGGCTGGGTACCTGGAGGGGAGTATAGCAGGGGTGCTTTTAACAGGTCACACCAGGCCAGGATTGCGATTTGGGGTGCAGGACTAGAGGTGCCCCTCACCCTGGCCTAGGACGCTGGGGCCGTGGCCGCCTCTTCTGCCTTGGGAGCGGGGGATTGAACCACGGGCGTGGGGTTCAGAATGCTGAGGCCCCGGCGGACCGACTCGAGCACGGTACTGAGGTCTTGCTCAAGGCTGGAGAGCACCTCGTTGGCATACTGGTCTGCTCCAGTACGGCGGCTTTCCAATTCCACCTGGACACGCTGCATGAGGGTACGGGCTCGCTCTTCAGCCGCGGTGATGATCTCCTCGCTTTGGTGTTTGGCGATCTTGACCAGTTCACCCTCGGAAACGCGCAGCCGCGACTCCTGCTCAGCAGCGGCCTTCACTCGGTTGGCGTTGGTCAGCGCCTGGGTGATAATCTCCTCACGCTTTTCTGCGAGTTCCTGCGCTTGCAGGACGTCATTGGGGATAGCCTGGCGCATCTGGTCGACCAGTCCCAAGAGTCTATCGGCTTGTACCATGCGCTTGCCGGTCAGTGGGACCTTCTTCGAGGAGGTAGCGAGCTGCTCTAGCTGTTCAATGAGTTCGAGAATTTCCATACGTTTCTTCTCCTGCACATACGATAAGTGGCAAATGGGATGGGGTTCACGCTCGGGTGCTCAGGCGTCTACTCAATGCGGTAATCACGTTTGAGGGCGCGAGGCCAGAGATGTCTCCGCCCAGCTCCGCGACCTCTTTTAGAAGGCTGGAGCGGACGAACTGGTATTCGATACTGGTAATCAAGCAGACCACGTCGATTCCAGGGGCCAGCTTGCGGTTCATCAGAGCCATCTCAAACTCATATTCGAAATCGGAGCCCAGCCGTAGTCCGCGGAGCATGGCCTGAGCGCCCTTGGCATGAACGTAGTCCACGAGGAGCCCGCTGAAGCTGTCTACTTCCACCCCTGACATACCGGTTAGGGTCGCGCTGATCAGGTCTTTGCGCTCATCGGTGCTGAACAGAGTGGGACGGCTCGGCGTTTCGTAGACGGCAACGACCACCCGGTCGAACAGTTGATTGGCGCGTTTGATGATGTCCAGGTGGCCCATGGAGATGGGGTCGAACTTGCCGGGGAAGACAACGGTGGTCATAGGGTCTTCTCCGGAGATTCCGGATGGTAAAAGGCCAAGGAGGAGTCACCGTACCGCCGGTCTTGCCAGCGCTCCAGGGAACCGCACCGCTCGGGCGAGGGCACTCGGCTGGCGTGGCCGACCACCAATACGGCGTCCGGTGCGAGAAGGCCCGTACCAGCGATTTCCTCCAGAACTGAGACGGGAAAAGGTTGCGTGTAGGGTGGGTCCATAAGAATAAAGTCGTAGGAACCGCTCAGTATGCGCAGCGAATGTTCAACCGTCGTCTCATGCACGGTGGCCAGCTCCAGGAACTTGGTCGCTTGGAGGCTAGCGCGGATGTCGGCACATTGACGGGTGTTGGACTCAACGAAGTCAGCGTGGGCGGCGCCGCGGCTCAACGCCTCAATACCAAGCGAGCCAGTCCCGGCGAATAGGTCTGCCACCACTGCGTTCTCCATGCCCATGGGGGCGAGGATGCTGAAAAGGGCGCTGCGTACCCTGTCCATGGTAGGGCGCACCCCAGGACGCGACGGGGTTCGGATGGGTACTCCACGGGCCGTCCCGCCCGTCACTCGCATGGCTGGCATTCACGCAGCCCGTAGGCCGTGAGGCCATGTAAGCTCATTTGGAGCATAGTACACAGGCGTGTATTTCTGGTCAATAGTTTAAGTGTTGTTCTAAACGAAGTTTAACCATTCGTTCAAGGGCCGGATTCAGGTTTAGGAGGGCGGGAGATGTGGCATGCGAATGCGCGCGGGCAAGTTCCAGGTCGGCCGGGCTGGTTTACGCGTTCGGGATACCCGGTGTACAATGGATACGGCTGAGTGCCGCCGGTCTCGAAGGAGAGAATTGTTAACCGCCGCTCAGTTTTTTCTTGTTCAGGCGCCAACCGAGCTCTTGCCCGTGACACCTGCATATTTGTGCCCGCCACTGAGGTGACCATATGGTAGAGGAAGCAACGTACCTGACGATTGACGGGTTGCATCAGTTGGAGGAGGAGCTATCTAAGCTCCGGAGGGTTCGCCGGCAAGAGGTAGCCAACCGGATTCAGCAGGCTAAGGAGATGGGCGGCACGGTGGATAACGCCGCTTACGAAGAGGCGAAGAACGAATTGGCATACGTGGAAGGCCGTATTCAGGAAATTGACGGGATGGTCCAGAATGCGGTCATTATTCCCACCCACAAGCGTAGTTCAAAGGCCTCTTCGGTGGTGGAGATGGGTTCCACCGTCCGAGTCGAGACGGGTCCCCCAAAAAAGACGCACACCTACACCATCGTTGGCAGCATTGAGGCCGACCCGGCAGGGGGGCTGATTTCCAACGAATCACCCGTGGGCAAGGCCCTGCTCGGCAGGAAAGCAGGAGACGAGGTTGGGGTTTCCACGCCTGCCGGCACCCAGCAGATTAAGTTACTGAAAGTCCAGTAGACCCTTCGGGATATGGTTGTTCGGCCCAGCGCTGGCCTTTCCCCCGGGCCTTGCGGGATTTTAGGCGAAGATGACGCAACGCGGCGACAGGCTCATTCACGACCGGCAGGCGAAGCTGGACCGACTCATTCAGCAGGGGGTCGATCCTTTTCCGCCTCGATTTCATCGCACCCACGACACCCAGGAGGCTGGCCGGTCGTTCTTGGAGCGTGAGCAGGCAGGCCAGGAAGGCCAATTCGTCACGGTGGCTGGCCGCATGGTTCGTTTGCGCCGGATGGGCAAGGCCTCCTTCGCTGATATTCAAGACGGGCAGGGTACCATGCAGCTCTTTCTTCAGAAGAGCGCGATGGAAGCGTCCTACGGGTTGCTTGAAAGCCTAGACCTCGGCGACTTCGTCGGCGCCAGCGGTCAGGTTTTCCGCACCAAAGCTGGGGAGGTCTCGGTGCGTGTGGGGGAGCTGACGATGCTGGCAAAGGCCATGCGTCCGCCACCTGAGAAGTTTCACGGCTTGCAGGACCAGGAGCAACGTTACCGTCAGCGGTACCTGGATATGATTGCCAACCGGGGGGTGGTGGAGCTGATGCGGCTGCGCAGCCGCATGATTACAGCCATGCGCTCGTTCCTCGACAGCCGGGGTTTTCTGGAAGTGGAGACGCCCATCCTGGTCCCGGTGCCTGCGGGTGCCATGGCCAACCCCTTTGTCACCAGGCACCATGCCTTGGACAGGGAGCTGTATCTCCGGGTGGCCACCGAACTCTATCTAAAGCGACTCATCGTGGGGGGGATAGATAAGGTCTACGAGTTGGGCCGGGTCTTTCGGAACGAAGGTATCGACTTGAACCACAACCCAGAGTTCACGCTCCTGGAGACCTACGAGGCCTATGCCGACTACAACGATGTGATGACGATGGTCGAGGAGATGGTCTGCGCCATTGCCGAATCGACGCTGGGTACGCTCCAGGTCTCCTTCGAAGGCCAAAAGATCGATCTGAGCCCACCGTGGCGTCGGAAGTCGCTCCACGCCGCTGTGAAAGAGCACGCCGGAATAGACCTGAACGACTATCCCGATGCGCAGTCGCTGGCGGAACGGATGCGCGCCGATAACATCACGGTGACCTATGCGGAAAGCCGTGGCCTTTTGATTGATAAGCTGGTGGGCACCGTGGTGGAGCCGCACTTGGTTCAACCTACCTTCCTGCTGGACTACCCTGTTGAGATGTCACCTCTGGCCAAGGCACGGACCGACGACCCTCGGTATGTGGAGCGGTTTGAAGCTTTTGTCGCAGGGATGGAGGTTGCCAACTCCTTTACCGAGCTGAACGACCCAGTCGTCCAGAGGCGGCGGCTGGAGGAGCAGGAGGAGCTTCGCAAGAGGTACCAAGGCGAGGAGCTGGACCGGACAGATGAAGATTTCCTTCTGGCCTTGGAGCATGGCATGCCGCCCACTGGCGGGTTGGGAATGGGAGTGGACCGTCTGGTGATGCTCCTGACCGGCCAGAAGAGTATCCGGGATGTCGTCCTCTTCCCTCAGGTAAGGAGCATTGGCTGATGCTGAGCATTGAGCTGCTTCGCCGTCAGCCTGACCTGGTTCGAGGGTCCCTGGCCCGCCGGGGTGAAGAGGACGTGGTGGACGGCATCCTCGAAACGGACGCGCACCACCGTCGTCTTACCGCTGAGGTGGATGAGCTGCGGGCCGAACGGAACGCCGCCAGCAAGGCCATCGGGGAATTGATGAAGCAGGGCGGGCCGGATGCGGCGGAGGTCCGCCGGGGCGAGGTTCGCCAGATTGGCGAAGCTATCAGCAGGTCAGAGGAGGAGGGACGGACCGTTGGCGACCGTCTTCGCAATGCGTTGCTGACTATTCCCAACCTGCCGCTGGATGATGTGCCCGATGGCGAGGATGAGACGGGCAATCGGGTGGTCCGCACTGAAGGTGCTCTTCGCACCTATGACTTTCCCCTGCGGCCCCATTGGGAGTTGACTGAAAGCCTGGGGATAGCTGATATGGAGCGAGGCGCGAAGCTCGCCGGTTCCCGCTTCTATGTGTTTGGCGAGCCAGGTGCCCGCTTACAGCGGGCGTTGGTGAATTGGATGCTGGATATGCACCGTCTAAGGCATGGTTACACCGAGATGGGTGTGCCCTACCTGGTCCGCCGCGAGGTGCAGGTGGCCAGCGGAAACCTGCCGAAGTTTGGCGATAACCTCTATCATGACGACCAGGATGACCTGTGGCTTATACCCACGGCGGAGGTGCCACTGACCAGCCTCCACAGCGACGAGATACTCGACCCAGGCACTGTTCCCATTAAATACATGGCTCATTCACCCTGCTTTCGCCGGGAGAAAGCCGCAGGCGGTCGCGATGTTCGTGGCATCAAGCGGGTCCACCAGTTCGAGAAGGTGGAAATGTTTCAAGTAGTGGAGCCGGAACGCTCAGATGCCGCGTTGCAAGAGCTTATCGGCCATGCGGAAGAGGTGTGTGGCGCTTTGGATATACCATATAGGGTGCTCCAGCTCTGCGCCGGGGATTTGGGATTTCAGTCGGCCATGAGTTTCGATTTGGAGATGTGGGCGCCGGCGTCGGAGGAGTGGCTGGAGGTAAGCTCCTGCTCCAATTGCACCGACTTCCAGGCGCGCCGGGCCAACATCCGGTTCCGGAGGGAGATGGGGTCGCGGCCAGAGTTTGTCCACACGCTGAACGGGTCGGGGCTTGCGGTGCCCCGGGTGATAGTTGCCATCTTGGAGACCTACCAGCAGCGGGACGGCAGTGTGACCATCCCCGATGTCCTTCAGCCCTACATGGGCCAGACCGTTCTGGAGCCAGTGTAATTAGGAATCGCCCAGAGCGAGCCCAGACGTGCCTCAGATGGTTGAATCCTACGCAGCCCTGTACGCCATGTTTGCCAGCCGTCGCACCGCAGGCGTTCTTTTCGCTCCCTGATCTGTTATGAGGTAAGCTTACAGGGATGAACAAGTATCCGTCCGTTGACAGCGGCCCCGGCCGAGCGGTCAAATACCATATCAATATGGGGACTAACCGTCCGTCCCCCTTGGCACGGGGAATCAAGCGGCTGTTTTTGATCGTGCTGGTGGTGGCTGTCGTGCCCTTCCTTTCGGTATCAATATTGGCTGCTTTCAATTCCCCACGGGAGCCCTTCAGCCCCTACTCCACGGAGTACTTCATGCATGGCGACGCTGCCGTAGCAATGCATTGGATGGGATCCCGGCCCTGGGCGCCCTGGCTCGGTGAACTTGCTGAATGCAGCATCGAGGAGAAAGAACTGGAGCGGCGATTCTTTGACAACAACGCGGCCTCCGTTATCTCCGAGAAGCTCTCCCCATTAACCATCCTGGGCCTTGAGATTGTGTGTGCTCCCCGATCCGCCAGCGGTGGGATCACGTAACGTATGGTTTGGGTGGCCCGTAACCGCGCCTAGCTCGGCCTTTTCCAGCTACTCCCGCCCATTGAAGCTCCTAAACATTGTTTCGCGTGAGGAGGTCCTGTGTATCAGAGCGCAGTTTTGTCCAACGGAGTCCGCGTATGGACGGCTAACATGCCGGATACCCGCTCAGTGTCCGTCGGCATCTTCGTCGGGGCCGGGTCCCGCTACGAGGTGGATGGCCTGGCGGGCGCATCCCATTTCTTAGAGCACATGCTGTTCAAGGGCACAACGCGGCGTCCGGAGCCTGCCATGATCAGCGGCGCCATCGAATCGGTGGGCGGCATTATGAACGCCGCTACGGACCGCGAGCTAACGGTGTATTGGACAAAGGTGGCCCATGACCAGTTTGATCTAGCCATCGATCTTCTTTCCGACATGGCACTCTCCTCCACCTTGCAACCGAAGGAAGTGGAGAAAGAGCGAATGGTCATTCTCGAAGAGTTGGCGATGACCAACGACCATCCCGACGCCAAGGCGGATCAGCTGATGGATGAGACGATCTGGCCCAGCCAGCCGATGGGCAGAGACATCGGTGGAAGCAAGGAATCGGTCAGCGGTATCAGTAAGGCGGACTTGGACGTCTACTACCGTCAGCAGTATGTGGCCAACAACATTGTGGTGGCGGTGGCGGGCAACGTTTCGCATCAAACGGTGGTGGATGCGGTGCAGGAGCATATGGGCGCTCTCCACCCGGGTTCACCTCTCGACTGGTTTCGCGTGAAGGAGGCTTCTGGCCCGAAGATCTCCTTGGAATGGCGCAAGACGGACCAGGCCCACCTGTGTCTGGCCTTTCCAGGCGTATCGAACAACGATGAGAGGCGATATGCCCTGGATCTATTGAATACAATTTTGGGCGAGGGCATGACCTCACGCCTGTTCATGGAGGTGCGGGAACGGCAGGGACTTGCCTATGACGTGCACAGCTCGTCCATGCACTACCGAGACACCGGTGCGGTGGTGCTCTACTGTGGAACAGACCCCACAAAAGTGGACAACGCCCTTTCAGCAATTCTCGGCGAGCTGGACCGGCTCCGGAGGAAGGGTGTGGTGGAAGAGGAGCTTCGTCGCGCAGCCCAGTTCGCCACGGGCCGGTTGCTGCTTCGCATGGAGGATACGAGAGCGGTGATGTCCTCTATGGGCGCTCAAGAGATGCTGCTGGATCGGGTAAAGACCCCCGATGAGGTGGCCGAAGGGGTGAGGAGCGTGACGGTGGAACAGGTGAGGCAAGCGGCGGAGCGGTTCCTGGTGCCCGATGCGTTCAGGATGGCGGTGGTGGGGCCCTATCGCTCTACCCGGCGGTTCGAAAAGCAATTAGCATCTGTGTAGGGGGCAGGGTTAGCTACTCATAAAAAAAGGGGGGCCCGGCTAGTCGGACCCCCCCTTTTTATGAGTAGCTAGCTGGGCTACATGTGGTCGTGCATGTCACCCATGGGTGGCATCATCGGTGAGTTTTTCTCCGGAACGTCGGTCACCACCGATTCGGTCGTGAGGACCATGGCGGCGACGCTGGCCGCGTTTTCGAGGGCGGCTCGGGTTACCTTTGCCGGGTCCACGATGCCCCGTTCAAGCATGTGGCCCCATTCGTTTGCGTCGGCGTCGAAACCCCAGTCAGCCTTCGACTTCTTTGCTGTGTCCACGATGACATCGGCCGGCTGCCCCGAGTTGTAGGCGATAAGCCGGACAGGCTCTTCCATGGCGCGTTTCATAATGTTGGCGCCGGTTCTAGCGTCGCCTTCCAGGTGGGCCAGAGCCTTATCGGTGAGCTTTTCCGCGGCGCGAATGAGCACTACCCCACCGCCAGGGACAATCCCCTCTTCGATGGCTGCTCGTGTCGCGGAAAGAGCGTCTTCCACCCGGGACTTCTTTTCTTTGAGTTCCACCTCCGTGGCGGCGCCGACCTTGACGATGGCAACGCCTCCGGCCAGCTTGGCGAGCCGCTCCTGGAGCTTCTCGCGGTCGAAGTCGGATGTGGTCTCATCGATGCGGATCCGAATCTGCTTGATACGGTCTTGGATTTCACTGTCTTCGCCACGGCCTTCCACGAAGGTGGTCTCCTCCTTGGTGGCGACCACCTTGCGGCAGCGGCCGAAGTCTTCCACCGTTATGGAATCAAGCTTCCGGCCAATCTCTTCGCTGATCACAGTGCCGCCGGTGAGAGTGGCCATATCCTGAAGCATTTCTTTGCGGCGGTCGCCAAAGCCTGGCGCCTTTACGGCGAGGCCATTGAGGGTGCCGCGCAACTTGTTGACCACCAGGGTGGCTAGGGCCTCGCCGTCGACGTCCTCGGCGATGATTACCACGTTCTTGGTCAGCTGCAGCACCTTCTCCAGGGCGGGAAGCAGGTCGGAGACGGCGCCGATCTTCTTGTCGGTGATGAGTATGTAAGGGTCCTCGAGGTCCGCCTCCATCCGTTCGGCATTGGTCACGAAGTAGGGTGAAATGTAGCCCCGGTCGATCTGCATTCCTTCCACGTAGTCGACTTCGTAACCCAAGCCCTTGCCCTCCTCGACGGTGATGACGCCGTCCTTGCCGACCTTTTCCATTACCTCGGCAATGAGGTTGCCCATCTCAGTATCGTGGGCGGAAAGGGAGGCTACTTGGGAAATCTGCTCTTTGCCCTCCACAGGGGTGGACTGGGTCTTGATGCTTTCTCTGATAATGGAGACGGCCGCCTCAATGCCGCGCTTGAGCACCATGGGGTCGGCCCCAGCGGCGATGTTGCGGAAGCCCTCGTTAATGATTGCCTGGGCCAAGACTGTCGCGGTGGTGGTACCGTCACCGGCCACGTCGTTGGTCCTAGTGGCTGCCTCTTTGAGGAGCTGGGCGCCAATATTCTCGTAGTTGTCTTCCAGCTCGATTTCCTTGGCGATGGTAACGCCATCGCTGCAGACGGAGGGAGGGCCAAACTTCTTGTCTAGAATCACGTTTCGGCCGCGGGGGCCGAGGGTGACTTTGACGGTGTTGGCCAGGATGTCCATGCCTGACTTCAGCGATTTCCGGGCCTCATCGCTGAAAAGTATCTGCTTTGCCATGTAAGCCTCCTTAAAAAGTTACGTCCTGCGTGCCGAACGGTGTGCCGATGGGTTAGCCAATCTTGGCCAGGATGTCCCGGTCAGCCGACAGGATCAGATAGTCTTCTCCGTCTTCGGTGTATTCCACGCCGGAGAACTTGGAGTAGATGACGGTGTCGCCTACTTTGATGTCCAGGGGAAGGAGCTTTCCTTCGGGTGTCGTGCGGCCGGGCCCCACGGCGATGATGGTCCCCTCATTGGGTTTCTCTTTGGCCGTGTCGGGAATGTAAATGCCGCTTTTGGTCTGCTCCTCTCCCTCGGCGGCCTTGAGGATTACTCGGTCGCCCATGGGGTGGAATTTTCGTGCCATACGTACCTCCTAATTCGTCGTATTCGTCTGTCTAACGTTGGTAGAGAGGGGGGTGAAAACACCGGCGGACGATTAGCACTCACCGCGCCAGACTGCTAATCTCATAGAGATGTTATTAACCAGGGGTAAGGCTGTCAAGGGGGCGGTGGCGCTGGCCGCTGTGTAAAGAGAAGAGGGAGCAGCCTAGGCTGTCTGGGTGGTCTCACCGGTTTCTTTGGAGGTGGTTTTCGAGCTATGTGTGGGTTCATGGGGTTGTTGACCGCTCTCCTCCCACTCTAACCCGCCCCGTCGCCACTCGTAGGCAAATCCGACGGTGAGGATGAAGAGAAAGACGGCCACGGCGCCGAAGCCGCCCCAGCCCAAGGCGTTGACCCGGGTGGCCCATGGAAAGAGGAAGACCACCTCCACGTCGAACACGACGAAGAGCAGCGCGTATTTGTAGTAGCGGACGTTGAAGCGCTCCCAGCGGCCGCCGATGGTCTCCATGCCGCTCTCGTAGGTGTCGTACTTGATGGGGTTGGGCTTCCGAGGGCGGACGCGTATCTTAGAAAAAAGCCACGATGTAAACAGGAGGGTGGCGGGGATGGTTACCGCCACGAGGGCGAGTAGAAGGATAAGACCGTATTGCCGAGAATAGTCGTCCATAATCAGGAGGTTATGCTAGGCGTCGTCTTGCTTTGGGTCAAGGCTCTCGGATAAGAGTTCCGGGGAATCCTTGGGCCGAGTGCTTTGGGTCCCCTTGGTGCTGATGCCATCTTCCATCATTTGGAGGCAGAAGGGACAGGTATTGGAATTCACATGGTTGGACGGCAGGCTCCAGTACCATCTTTGATTGGGCGTGGGCCAATTCCACCCGGACACGGAGTTTTACACCGGCGAGTAGGGCTTGAGGGCTCGTGGGGCGCTTATGCCCTTGCTGCCAACTGCTTCTGGAGCGTGGTGCCGATCTCGCCGGGACTGGGGGCGATGGCGCAGCCTGCTTCCAGGAGCACTCTGCTCTTCTCCGAGGCCAAAGCCGCCGTTCCCGTGATGACGGCTCCGGCGTGGCCCATGCGGCGTCCAGAGGGCGCCGTCTGGCCCACCACCAACGCCGTCACCGGCTTGCGAACGTGCTCTTTGATGTAGGCGGCCGCCTCCTGCTCTTTGGTCCCGCCGATTTCGCCGATGAGTACGATGGCGTCGGTGTCGGGGTCGTCGTTGAATAGTTTCAGCACGTCGGTGAAAGTAGTGCCGGAGACGGGATCGCCGCCGATGCCCACGCAGGTGGACTGGCCGATGCCCAGCTCGGTGAGCTGGTTCACTGCCTCGTAGGTCAGGGTGCCGCTGCGGGAGACCACGCCTACCTTGCCGGAGGCATGGATATTGCCGGGCATTATGCCCACTTTGCAGTCGTCACCCGGTGAGATGAGCCCCGGACAGTTGGGGCCCAAGAGGCGCGTTTGCTTGTCCTCTAGGTAGCGCATGACGAACAGCGTGTCGCGGACGGGGATGCCCTCGGTGATGCAGACCACCAGAGAGATACCGGCGTCGGCAGACTCTAGGATGGCGTCAGCGGCGAAGGGCGGAGGCACGAAGATGAGTGAAACATTGGCCTGAGTCTCGGTGGCAGCCTGGCTTACTGAATCGTAGACCGGGACCTTGTCCATGAACATCTCGCCGCCCTTGCCGGGAGTGACGCCAGCCACGATATTCGTGCCGTAGGCCATGCACCGCTCCGCGTGGAAGCTGCCCTCCCGGCCGGTGATGCCCTGGACTAGGATGCGCGAATCTTTGTTAATGAGGATGCTCATGTAGTCTCCGTGCGGGGTTTATTTACTACTTCCGGAACTAGCTTCATTGAGGTTGACTACTAACTTATCTTGTAACTCAGCAGAGAGGGGACATACTTCCTTTCGGACGTCAGTGTTTCCCAGCCTCTTGGTGCGTTCCATCATCGAGTCTCGGAATTTCTAATCCGTGAAGGCTAGTATCCTGGTCAGGTCTCCGGGGAGTTCACGAAGTCACATGCTGCCCAATAGAGCTTTCCTGACGCTGCCTGTGTTCTCCTTCCCTAGTTCCTGTCTTCAGTCGATTTGACAGGATCGCCTCGATGATTGACCAGTCTTCGGAAACCGCTTCGGAGGCATATGCGAACCCGGAGCGGAGCGGAACTTAACTTCAGAGGAAGTGTGGCCAAAGAACAAAGGTGAAAGGCCCGTACTCATAAAGGGGTACACCTTTGTTCTTATGTAGGTTGTGTCGGCGATAGGCCTTCCCTTATGCTAAGTGGCCTTAATCGCCTGGGCAGCCTCGGGCAAAGTGTTGGCTAGGGTGATGGGAAGCCCCGACGCGCTTAGGACGGCCTTGCCCTCTTCGGCGTTGGTGCCTAGCATGCGGATCACCAGCGGCGGCTTGCGGGTGGCGCTACCATAGGCATCGGCGATACCCCGGGCGGCAATGTCGCAGCGTAAAATGCCTCCGAAGATGTTCACCAGCACGCGCTCGACCTTGGGATCGGAGAGCATGATACTGATGGCCTTGGAGACCTTCTCCTCGGTGGCTCCGCCGCCCACGTCCAGAAAGTTGGCGGGTTCCGCGCCGGCGGACTTGACGGTGTCCATGGTGGCCATCGCTAGGCCCGCGCCGTTGACCATGCACCCCACATTCCCGTCCAGCTTTACATAGGCAATGTCGTGCTTGGTCGCCTCCACCTCTAAGGGATCGTCCTGCCTGGGGTCGGCCAGCTTCGCTTCCTCCCGGTGGCGGAACAGGGCATCATCGTCGATGGCCACTTTGGCGTCCAGGGCCATAAGTTGCCCGTCCTTTGTCACCACCAGCGGGTTGATTTCGATGAGCGAGCAGTCGGTGTCCATATAGGCCCTGTAGCAGTTGTTGACCAAAGTAATGAAAGGGCGAACCAATTCCGGCGGCATGCTCAGGCCCTGGGCTAGACGCCGGCCCTGAAAGGGCTGGAAGCCAATGGCAGGGTCAACCGCTTCCTGGAGGATCTTCTCCGGTTGATTGACCGCAACCTCCTCGATCTCCATGCCACCTTCCGTGGAGGCGATGATTACCGGGCGGCGCTGTCCTCCGTCGGTGGTGATGCTCAGATAAATCTCACGCTCCAAGTCCACGGTCTGCTCAACCAGCACCTGGTTGACCGGCACGCCCTGGGGTCCGGTCTGAACGGTGACGAGCATGGTGCCCAGCAACGACGTGGCGATGGCGCCGACATCCTCGGAGGTGTTGCCGACCTTCACGCCGCCAGCCTTGCCTCGACCACCGGCATGCACTTGGGCTTTGACGACGGCCCGGCCACCCCACTGGGAGGCCTTCGCGTGAGCCTCCTCTGGAGACTCGGCCACAGCGCTTTCGGGTATGGGCACGCCGAAGCTTGCGAGGAGCGCTTTCGCCTGAAATTCATGGAGCTTCATGGAACACCTCGAATGGTTGGAGGGATAGGCCAGGAGACCGGATGCCAGTCTGGGCAACCTACGCATGATAGTGAAGGCATCGGGGCCGTGTCCACCCACTAAGGGCATGCTCTGTCTGAACGTGGTAGGGTTTTGGAGGGTATCTAGGGTATGAAGAAAGTAAAGAGGAGGGGCTCAGTGCGACAACTGACCAATACATGGCAGGAGACGGTGGGGCTCATGACCAATTGCACCATCACCGGAGCGGGCGTGGACACTGAACATGCCCAGTTGACCCTGTCCCTTGAGGATGCAGAAGGCCAGCCCTTCATGGTTGTGGTGGAAGGGCATTCCAAGATCACCCAGAAGCAGCAGTTTCTGGCGTTGCAAGATGGTCTGGAGATCAGCGCTTTCGACCCCGCAGCCGACTAAGCCTCTCTAAACATCCGTGATGAGAGTGCATCGCCTTGTCCACGCGCGAACCCAATCTAGCGTTAGGGCGACGGGACTGGAGAGGCACTGCACTCCCAGCGTTGCGTAACGCGCTCGGTTACTCGATTATCTGAGCGGGCTGCTCGCGGGTCAAGGGAGCCGGTTCCGCCAGCCACCGGGTGATACGCTGGTCGCCCATGACCTGAGCGTAGGCATCCAGGTCGTCGCTGGTTAAATAAATTTTGTAAAACCCTTATTCCACCAAATGGAGTCCCTAATGGGGTCCCCGCAAAACAATGGTCAACAGGTGGTGATTAACCGAGGATGGTGTTTACCAGTCTATAGACTGGCTGGTGGCGGAGGGAGTGGGATTCGAACCCACGATGCCCTTGCGGGCATAACGGTTTTCAAGACCGTCGCATTCGTCCACTCTGCCATCCCTCCGCGCTTGGGCAGGGGGTGCCCTGTACATTCTACCGGAATTGCCTGGCACCGCGACGCAAGCCTCGTGCAGGATAGGCCCTGTTTGCGGTAGCATTTTGACGTGAGCACCACCGCTGAAACACGCCTGCGCTCCTTCCATGGCATCCTGGTTTTGGAGACCAAGAACGGCTTTCAGGATAAGGCCGTTTCCGGCGGCCTCGACCTCTTCCTCCAGCGGCTGCTCCAAGATCGCACCGACAACCCCGGCCTGCTTGCATTGGTCGAAACGGGTATGCTGAACGTCGCCTACCGCGACCTCAGCGTTACTCGCCGCGAGCGCTGGGTGTGCGAGACCCAACGGCTGCTGGCCGAGGGAGTGCCGGCCCAATCCGGAACACGGCGGCCCAGGGTGGCCAAGCCCAAGTCCGAGGTGCCGATGCCCAGCGTCAGCCTCGACGCGCCGGTAGACGCCCTGCGGTCGGTTACTCGTCCCAATGCCGACAAGCTCAAGCGCCTGGGCGTGACCACCGTCCGTTCTCTCGTTTACCTTTTCCCCCATCGGCACCTGGACTACAGTCGCCTCCGCACGGTAGACCATCTCCGGCCCGGTGAAGAACAGACCGCGGTGGTGAGCCTCTGGGAGGCGCACGAGTTGCGCCTGGGTCCTCGAGGAAGGCTGCGGGCCACCGAGGCTATTGTGGGCGACGCGACGGGCAACATCCGGGTCATCTGGTTTCGCCAGCCCTACCTCGCCCAGACCTTTCAGCGTGCGCTGCTCCGTGCCAGCCCCGGCACGGGTGTGATGCTGATGCTCAGCGGCAAGGTCACCGCCTTCGGAGGTAAGCAGCAGATGGAGTCGCCGGACTGGGAGGTGCTGGAGGATCAGGAAATGACTGACCTAGTGCATACGGGGCGTCTCGTGCCGGTCTATCCCGCCACGGAAGGGCTGAAGGCCCAGCGCACGTTGCGTCGAATGGTCCGCGAAGCCTTGGATCTCGTCTTCGGTCGCCCGGGCAGCCCGACTTCTGCGATGCTGGACGACCCGGTGCCCGCCGCTGTCGTGAAGAGTCATGGCCTCATGCCCCTAGAGCAGGCCATCGCCCAGACCCACTACCCCGACACGCTTGAGGCCAAGGAGCACGCGCGCCAGCGTCTTGCTTTCGACGAGCTCTTGGTGCTGCAACTGGCCATGGCGTCGCGGCGTGCTCAAGAGCCTGTCGAGGCCGGTATCCCCCTGCCCGCCAAGGCGGAGGTGCTTCGAGGGTTTGTGAAGTCGCTCCCCTTCCAGCTTACTGAGGGCCAGCGTACGGCGATACGCCAGGTCCTGGCCGACGTTAAGGACGGTCTGCACCCCATGAACCGGCTACTTCAGGGCGACGTGGGCAGCGGCAAGACGGTGGTGGCCCTGGCGGTGCTGCTGACGGCGGTGTCTAATGGATATCAGGGCGTGCTCATGGCGCCCACAGAGATATTGGCGGAGCAGCACTACCTGAGCGTGCGGCAGCTTCTCAGCGGCCTGGCCCAGCCCGCCTATCATACGGACTGGTTCTCTTTCTATGTGGATGGTCACCCCAGTCCGGTGAGCGTCGGACTGCTGACTGGCAGCACCAAAGCGGCGCCGCGGCGCGAGCTGACCCAACGGGCTGCGGAGGGTACGCTGGACATCCTCATCGGCACCCATGCCGTCATTCAGGATCAGGTAGAGCTCTCCCGGGTGGCCGTGGGCGTGGTGGATGAGCAGCACCGCTTTGGAGTGATGCAGCGCGCGCGACTGCGCGGCAAGGGTCGGCAGCCGCACCTGATGGCCATGTCGGCCACGCCTATACCCCGCACCCTGGCCGCCACCCTCTACGGTAATATGGAGGTCTCTACGATGCCGGAACTTCCCTCAGGTCGTCAGCCCGTGGTTACGAGGTTTATCTCACCAGCCCGCCGCGCCAGAGCCGAACAATTTGTGGTCGAGCAGGTGGGGAAGGGCCGTCAGGCGTTCGTGGTTTGTCCGTTTATCGACGAGTCGGAATCGGTCCAGACCAAGGCGGCTACCGAGGAGTTCGATCGGCTCCAGCGCACATCTATGGCCGGTGTGCGCTTGGGCCTCCTCCATGGGCGTCTCCCGCTCAAGGATAAGCAGGAGGCTATGGAACGCTTCCGGTCGGGGGAGGTGGATGTGCTGGTGGCCACGCCAATGGTTGAGGTGGGCATCGACGTGCCCAACGCGAGCGTCATGCTCATCGAGGGGGCGGACCGCTTCGGCTTGGCCCAGCTCCACCAACTCCGGGGCCGGGTGGGCCGGGGTGCTCATAAAAGCTATTGCCTGCTTTTGGCCGAGTCGCCGTCAGAGGATGCGCAACGACGATTGGAGACCCTGGTTAAGAGCAACGATGGATTCGAGATAGCCGAGGCCGATCTGCAGTTTCGGGGTCCGGGCGATTTCTTCGGCACTCGCCAGTCGGGGCTGCCCAGTCTGCGCATGGCGCGCCTGTCCGATGGTGAGCTGCTGGCCAGTACCCGTGACGAGGCCCGGAGGATGGTTGCCAAGGACGCCCGCGTGCTGGAGAAGGGCCCGTTGGCCGCTGCCGTCCGTCGCTATACAGAGCAGGTTGTCAACGAGGTGGGATAGCGGAAACCCTTTCTGGCCAGAAAGGGTTTCCTAGACCTAACTGCCTTGGCCGACGTGGTAACGGCCTGGTATCATGCCATTCCTATGCTTGTGCGCGACGTTATCGTCCAGCAGTTGACCGAGGCCGTTGCAATGGCCCAGCGGCTGGAAATGCTGCCCGCCACGATACCGCCAGGCATCGTGGTGGAACGTCCCCATGATCCTGAGCACGGCGACTTCGCCAGCAACCTGCCCCTGCGCCTCGCCAGGGCCGCCCGCATGAGTCCACTAGAGATCGCCGAGAAGCTCGCATCGCTCATGCAGAGTGCCATTATCCCCCAGGACGAGGTCATCGAGAGGGTCTGGGCGGCCCCACCGGGATTCCTGAACCTTGCCCTCAAGCCACAGTGGTTTCAGGCCCAGGTGGAGGCCATTAACGAAGCGGGCGCGAGTTATGGCAACGTCGATACCGGCGCGGGCCAGAGACTGAATGTGGAATTCGTAAGTGTGAACCCCACGGGCCCCCTGCACGTCGGCCACGCCCGGGGAGCCGTCCTGGGCAGCGGTCTGGCCAGCGTGTTGGCGGCTGCGGGCTTCGACGTCACCCGAGAGTATTACGTTAACGACGCCGGCACACAGATGGAGATCTTCTACGCCTCGCTTTACGCGCGTTACGCGCAAGCCTTAGGCCGCGAGGAGGCGCTGCCCGAAGGGGGCTACCGAGGCCAGTATATGACGGACATGGGCCAGGCGATGGCCGCCGAATTCGGTGATGCTTACCTGGAAATGCCCCAGGAGCAGGCTGTCGCTGAGCTTGGAGCCATTGGTTTGGAGCGCATGCTGGGGCTGATTCGCCAGGAGTTGGACCGCCTGGGTGTGAGCTTCGATGTGTGGTTCAGCGAGCGCGACCTGTTCGCCAACAACCAGTACGCAACGGCGATGAAGCTACTGGAGGACCAAGGCTTCACTGCCGAGCGTGAGGGTGCCGTCTGGTTCACCTCTTCGGCGCTGGGCGAGGACAACGAAGATAACGTCATTGTGCGCAGGACCGGCCAGCCCACCTATTTCGCCTCCGATGTGGCCTACCACTACGACAAGCTGGTGGAGCGCGAGTTCGACGGGGTCATTGATGTGTGGGGGGCTGACCATCAGGGCCACGTGCCCAGAATGAAGGCGGTGCTGAAAGCTCTCGACATCGACCCGGAGCGCCTTACCATCATCATCGCACAGTTGGTGACGCTCAAGCGAGCGGGTGCAACGGTTCGGGCCTCCAAGCGCACCGGTGAGATGGTGACTTTGGAGGAATTGGTGGATGAAGTGGGTCCCGACGCCTGTCGCTACTTCTTCCTGGCCCGCGCCGCCGAGAGTCAGATGGAGTTCGACCTGGAGCTGGCGGTGAGGGAGTCGGCCGATAACCCGGTCTACTATGTGCAATACGCCCACGCCCGCATCGCTGGCATTCTGCGTCTGGCTCGTGAGCGCGGTATAACCTGGGACGACGGCGACGTGTCGCTGCTTGGGCACGAGGCGGAGCTGGCGCTCGTAAAAAAGATGATCATGCTGCCGGAGCTGGTGGACACTATCGCCCGAACGCTGGCGCCCCACCACCTGCCCCACTACGCCACGGACCTAGCCACGGCCTTTCATGTGTTCTATGACAACTGTCGGGTCATTTCTAAGGAACCTGATGACGAGGCACTGACCAAGTCGCGGCTGAAGCTGTGCCAGGCCGCGAAGAACGTCCTCGCCCGCACCCTCACGCTCATGGGCATGTCCATTCCCGAATCTATGTAAGCAGGCAGGGCTCGGCTCGGCATCCACGGCAGGGTGGTACCCTGCATCCACATGTCCAGAAGGCGAGTATGTGAAACCCCATGAACAAATCGTCTGAGCAGGCCTTTCCGGGTCACTACTTCCAGCGTGTTGACGAGGGGCCCGACCCGTGGTTCTATGTCCAGCCGCGCCTGCTCGTGCATATCGATGACAAGGCCATCGCGGCCATCGGATGCTACTTCGGCAAGCACCTGCCGAAGCACGGCGTTATCCTCGATGTGATGTCCAGCTGGCGCTCGCATCTGCCCGACGGCTTTCCGAAGGCGAAGCTGGTTGGCCTGGGCCTGAACGATGTCGAGATGGCGGAGAACCCCCAGCTTGACGAGCACGTGGTGCAGGATGTGAACGCCAGCCCCACTCTGCCCTTCGCTGACGCCTCCTTCGATGCCGCCATTATCATCGTATCGGTGCAGTACCTGACCAAGCCTCTGGAGGTTTTCCGGGAGGTGTGTCGGGTGCTCAAGCTGGGTGGTACCTTCCACGTGGTCTTCTCCAACCGCATGTTTCCCACTAAAGCCGTGGCCGTCTGGCAGATGCGTGACGATCATGGGCACGGCGAATTGGTGCGGGAATACTTCGGGATGGCGGGTGGGTGGGAGGGCGTGGAGCACGTGGATATCAGCCCCAATCGGGACTTCTCATCCGACCCCGTCTACATAGTTCGGGCCACGAGGGTGGAGTAAGAGGCCCTCACCCCAGCTCTCTCGCGTATTGTCACCGCGTTCCTGCCGCAGGACATCTTCGATGTCTAGACGTTCTCATGGTGCAAGCACAGGTTAGGAACGTGGAGCACCCACCAACGGCGAAGCCACGGCGCACGAAGAAGAAGACGTTGGCAACGGCCAGCACGACGGTGGCTACGAGCGAAACGTCGAGATAGACCCACGACACGTCACTATTGAGCGCCTCGGCTCCCCTGGAAGTACGAGGTGAGGTACACCGGGCGCAGGTCCTCGAGAGGCTGGCTGACGCCATCGCACTGAACCAGGTCACCGTGCAGGGTTCACGCCTCGTTGGACCTGCGGTTGTCGTCCCCGCGCTGTTACTCGTGGGGACGGAAGCGGCATTCCTCGCCAGTAGGACCTTCTACCTGGCGGATATTTAACGTTCCAAGTCGAAGCATAACCAACCTACGTTCTGAAACTACAATCCGCCTAATAGCATCGCGAACATCATTGGAATTAAGGAAGCATCCGGTGATGTTGATCAAATAGGTCGAATCATTTCCGGATCCAACGATGGCTTTCGCGTCTGGAGTGGTAATGATAGTGACACTTACGGATGTATATCGTTAAGAGGTTACGGGGTTGTTAGCGTCGCCTCCCACCTCATAGGTGAATAGATCAAGGAGTTAATCAGCCTGGTAATAGTAGGGAAAACCCAGACCGCCGCGAAAGAGCATTTGCGTCAGATGCCATTGGCTAATGGCATTTTCATTGAATCAAACCCGAGTCCGATAAAATATTGCCTGAACCATCTTGGTTTTTCCGTAGGTGGCTTGCGATTGCCATTGACTGCCGCACATAGTGAAACAGTTCCATTCCTGGAAAAGTTGTTGTCCTCTTACGATATGGATCTCCAAATTGGGCGGTAACATGGGCGGTTGCAAGCCTGTCTCATAAAACCGGCGGTTCCCAATCCAGGTTGAGTTGGGGTCTACCTTCTCCCCGTCCGAAACTCCAAGATACCTGACCGTTCCCCGCGGCGGCGTTTTTCGAAAATGCCTGAGATAGGAGCTGCCACGGCTTGGCACCTAGCCATTGAGAGCCGAACTCCATTAGTAGCGACGTTGGGGCAACTGTGGTTGTGTCCCACGCAGCACTCCAGGCCGATTGATTAGATATTGGCAGCCGTAGGGGAACAATGGACCCTGAATCAATGGCGCCGAGATATGCATTTTCATATTTGCCTCCTCGCCAAGGAGCATAGCTAAGGTGGGCCCGGAGATCATCATAATCCAAAGCAGTTTCAGTGTATTGAGCAACTAATTGCCTCGTAAGGAAGCGCTCTGCAATGTAAATCACGTCTAACCAATTACCGGGAAAATCTCGCGCAAGAAGCATCATTTGCCACCAACGCAGCCGTCGGATAGTCACTCCGACGAAAATCTCAGATGGGAACGCTATTCTTAACTCGCGTTCAACTTCGCGGAGTTGCCCATACAACTCCATCTCTATACCTTCTTCTTTTAGAATCCCAGGACTTAACCAATGGACAGTTGACTCCGCCCTCCCCGCAATTCTGACCCTAGTCTGCCATTTGCTCTTCCAATTTTCCAGGACCGATTCAGAGTAAACCTTCCCAAATCTGTCCCCAAGATTCTTCGCCAATAAGGTGAGGTCAATGGAGGTATCCCATTGGCCATCCTTTTTCGAAGATCCTCGATCAAAGGCCTCCATGACATACACAATTTCTAATTCTGCTAAATTCTCGTCAGGCATCAATTTATGTGTCAACCTATTCCTCGGTAGAAGGTCCCTGCCGATGAGATTCTTTACCTGCCTCGATCTTTAAATCCACCCCTGCGTCGATTTGAGTCCCGGTCTGAACTACCGTTGCCATCACTGCGATCTCTCTGGGGACGCCGAGGCGGCCGCAGCTTGAACTTTTTCTAACGATTTCCCCTTCAAAATAGCTTTGCTCGACAAGTTAACCCTTCCCAAAGGGAAGGGGAGTGACGGCTGGGCTAGTCCTCTGCAGAACGCTTCCGGGGAACCAGAGCGTAGACGGCGCGCCACGTCACCAGTAGCGCTCCGGTGACGCCCAGCGCCACTAGGGAGAAGGCCAGATCGAAAGGGCGGTCGAAGAGCAGGATGCGGGTGGTGAGGGCGATGGGCCCGGCGATGGCCCAGGCCAGCAGGGTGCGCGGCATGACGCGGCGGATGCTGTGGGTGATGCGATTGGCATAGAGGCCGATGAAGGTGGCCACGATGTACCAGCTCACGGCCAGAGTCAGCGTGGTGCGCACAAATGTCTCGGTGGTGAGGGCTGACTCGTGATTGCTCGCTCCCAGGACGGGGAATAGGATAAAAACGAGTAAATCGCCTATCAGGAGGACGTTGGAGCGGGGTGGCCGTTCGGCCTTAATTTTCATCAGCCCCTCACAATCCGCATATAGCGCCGCCTGCCAACTTTGAGAATGCTTCCCGACACGACTTCGGTTTCCTGTTCCTTTATTCGTTGACCATTTAATTCTACTGCGCCTTGGTCGAGAAGCCTGCGCGCTTCACTGCGGCTAGGTACAAGCCCAATCCCAGCAAGAAACCGCACGGCGTCAATCATTATCTTTTCGCCGGAAATCTGGTTTACTCCGTCAGTGGCCACGGTTACTCTAACCTCCGACACGTCGGAGGGCGCTTCGCCGTGCTGGACGACCCGCGCAAATTCAGTCTCGGCCTCCCGGGCGGCCTGGGCCGAATGGAACTCCGTGACCATCTCGCCTGCCAGCCGCTTCTTCAGGTCCATGAGGTTGCCGCCAGTAGCTATCACGGCCTCGCGCACCTCCACCAGTTCCTTCTCCGGCATGTCGGTGAGCACCTCGAAGTAGAGCGGCAGCACGCTGTCGGGTAACGCCATGATCTTGCCGAATATGGCGTTGGGTGGGTCCTCGATGGCAATGTGATTGTCCAACGACTTGCTCATCTTACGTACGCCGTCGGTGCCGGGTATCAAGGGCATGATAAAGCACTGCTGCGGACGCTGCCCCATCTTCTGTTGGAGTTCCCTGCCCACCAGCAAATTGAAGAGCTGGTCGTTGCCGCCGAACTCCACGTCGGCGCGAATCTTCACGGAGTCATAGGCCTGAAGCAGAGGGTAGAGAAGCTCCGTGACGGCGAGGGGTTGGCCGGCTTCATAGCGTCGTCCGAAGTCCTCCCGGTGCAGGAACTGGTTGACGGTGAACAGCGAGGTGAGTTCGATGACGTTGGCAAGCGTGAACTCGTTGAACCACTCGCTCTGGTAGACGGCCTCGGTGCGCTCGCGGTCGATGACCCGGAAGAACTGACGCATGTAGGTTTCGGCATTGGCCTTGACCTCGCTGGCACTCAGCATGGTGCGCGTATCGGACTGGCCCGAGGGGTCGCCGATTTGGGCGGTCCAATCGCCGACGATGAGGACCACTTGGTGGCCAAGCTCCTGGAGCGCTCGCAGCTTGCGGAGGCCGACCACGTGGCCTAGATGTAGGTCAGGCCGGGAGGGGTCGAAGCCCATTTTAAGACGCAGGGGCTTGCCCTCTTCCAGACGCTGGATGAATTCTGACTCGACGATGATATTAGCGACGCCTCGCTTGGTGATCTGGTGCAGCAGGGCCGGGTCGATTTTTAGCATTGTCTTGGATGTCCTTACGGCTTCTGAGTGAGCCGGGCCGAATCCAGCAGGCGCCGGACTTGGGCCACGTCCTGATGCATCTGGGCCACTAGGGCGTCGATATTGTCGAATCGGGCCTGTTCGCGGATGCGTTGGGTAAGCTCTAGCCGGACGGGATGGCCGTAGAGGTCGCCGTCGAAGTCTAGGACGTGGGCCTCGACCTCCCGAACGCCATCGTCGTGGAACGTTGGTTTGGTGCCAATGCTTGCAGCGGTCTGGCAGCGCCGGCTACCTATCTGGAGCCAGCCAGCGTAGATGCCGTCGGCGGGGACGGCCATACCAGGCACTACGCCGATGTTGGCGGTGGGAAATCCCAGCGCCGCGCCGCGCCCTTCGCCACGCTGGACGGTGCCGTTCAAAGCGAATGATCGGTCTAAGCAGGCGGCGGCTTTGCTTACTTCTCCGGCGGCCAGGGCTTCCCGGATGCGTGTGCTGTTTACGGGCGCGCCGTCCAGCGTGAACGGGTCTGCCACCTCGACGGGGAACCCATGCGTTTCACCGAGGGTTTGCAGCACGGGAATGGTCCCGGAGCGCTGATGGCCCAAGGCAAAGTCAGGGCCGACCACCAGGTGGGTCATGCCCAACGACTCTTTCAAAGCGAGGATGAAATCCTTGGCGGACAGCAATGAGAGGTCCCGGTCAAAAGTGATGGCGGCCACGTGTTCGACGCCTGCGCCGTGCAACAGGTCGAGCCGTTCCTCCAAGGTGGAGAGCATGGCCAGCTTAATATCAGGCCGGAGCACGGTGAGCGGGTGGTTACGGAATGTGATGACGACCGGGGTGGCCCCTTCCCGGATGGCGGTGGCATGGAGGTGGCTGATGAGATGGCGATGGCCGAGGTGGACGCCGTCGAACACACCCATGGTTACCGCCGCTGGGCCGCTGGGCCGCTCTTGGGCTAGCTCCTGTGGCAGATTGGACACGGCTCTCCCTTAGGTGACGGCCAATGCGCCAAGCTGTTCGTGGGCCTCGCCCAGAAGCATCTCAGTCTCCTCCCACCCGATGCAGGCATCGGTGATGGAGACGCCGTATTCGAGTTTGGAAGGGTCGCTGCCGAGCTTCTGGTTTCCGGGATGGATGTGGCTTTCCACCATGCAGCCGATGATGTCGGTATTGCCTGCCAGACGTTGCTTGATCACATCGCGGAAGACGATGTACTGCCGGGTGTGGTCCTTGTCGGAGTTGGCATGGCTACAGTCCACCATGATTTGGGACGGAAGGTTGGCGGACTGGAGTAGGGTCTGGATTTCGGCCACAGTGGAGGCGTCGAAATTCGCGCCCCCCTTGCCTCCGCGCAAGACGAGGTGCGTGTTGGGATTGCCCTTGGTGAGCACTACGGCGGTGTTGCCGTCGCGGTCTATGCCGAGAAAAGCGTGGGGGGAGCGTGCAGTGACGATGGCGTCCACGGCGTTCTGAGGGCTGCCGTCTGTGCTGTTCTTGAAGCCCACCGGCATGCTCAGACCGCTGGCCATCTGGCGATGGGTCTGGCTCTCCACAGTGCGGGCGCCCACGGCCGCCCAGGAAATCAGATCCGCTAGGTACTGTGGCACGATGGGGTCCAGGAATTCCGTCGCCGCAGGCAGGCCAATTTCGCCGAGGCTCAGTAGGAACCCGCGAGCGCGATGCAACCCCGATTCGATGTCGAAGCTGCCGTCGAGCATGGGGTCGTAGATGAGTCCCTTCCAGCCCAGAGTCGTTCGGGGCTTTTCGAAGTAAACCCGCATGACCACCAGTATCCGGTCGCTGAGCCGGTGAGCGAGGTCCGCCAGGCGCTGGGCGTATTCCAGGCCGGCCTTCTCATCGTGGATAGAGCAGGGGCCGACGATGACGAGGGCACGAGGGTCAGCGCCTTGCAGGATGCTCGTGATTGCCTGACGGCCTTGGTGGACCGTTTCGGTGGCCTTCTGGGTAATGGGCAGGTCCTCCATCAGCTGATGGGGTGTGATGAGGGAGAGGGTTTTCTTAATGTTTACGTCAAATATGGATTGCGTCATGGCGCAGTCCTTTCTAGCTGAGATTTGGGAAACGGAATGGTTGGGTTTGGTGCCAACGCGGACGTTAAATGCCTACGCTAACGTTGGCGGGGAGGAGTGGGCAACTCAGCGCGTGTCCCTCCTGCCATCGGCGTATCCGCGTAGAGTCGGTATCCCCGCATCGTAAAGAGGGGTGAGAGGCGGGCGTGGTTGAAGGCCCAGACTCCGGTGGCCTGGCGGTTCATCGCCCAATGCGGTTGGTAGTTACGCTTCATCGCTACCGTTCCGTTCCGCGGGAGCGCAGATTTGAGGCTCCCTTTAAGTACACGTGGACTAGATTCTCTTTCGTCCTGTCCGTGTTGGCCAGGATGAGCACTCTGACCACCGACGGTGTCGCGTCCGGCACGTCCATCTCGTGACTGTTAATGAGCGCCGTCTGCACCCAGCCCAGCCGCACTCGGGCTGCCACCGCGGGAAACTCAGCGTTCACGTCTCGCGTTGTAGTAAAGAATATCGCAGCAACGTCGTTTTCCGCAATACCATTGGCGTGGGTCATCTCCAGCAGTAATTCGGCCGTTGCGTCCACAATGGCCTCTTTGGTGTTGGCATCCACCGTGGTGGCGCCGCGGATGCCAAGGCAGATGGTGGGCATCAGACTGGGGTGTCCTCGCTGCGAGCGATAGGGGCTTTGCCGGTGAGCTCGGCGATAAATTCTCTTGCCCTGCTGACCCGCTGATCCGGCGGCGCCGAGTCTACCACGGTGATGAGCCTGCTGCCCACTATGGCGGCCTCGGCGACGGCGCCGACCGTCTCCACATGGCGGCGTTCTGAGATGCCGAACCCCACGGCGATGGGCAGCGTGGTGTGCTTGCGGACGCGGGCGAGGTAGTCGCCGAGACTTGTCGAGATTTCCTGCCGCGCGCCGGTGACACCAGCGACGCTGACGCAGTAGATGAAGCCCTCGGCGTCCTTGCACGCTAGCGCGATGCGCTCGTCGGTGCTGGTGGGGGCAAGCAGGGTAATGAGCGAGAGGTCGTTGGCTCTGAGGGCCTTCCGCAAAGGTCCAGCCTCTTGGGGCGGTAGGTCTGGGATGATAGCGCCGTCGGCGCCTGCCTGGGCGGCGTCATGGGCGAAGCGCTCGACGCCATGGGCCAAGACGTTGTTGTAATAACCCATGAACAGTAGGGGAACTTGCACGGCCCGTTCTCGAAGGGTCGTGCATACCTCCAGACAGGTCGAGAGTGTGACCCCCTGCTGGAGAGCTCGGAAACTGGAGGCTTGGATGGTAGGGCCTTCGGCCATGGGGTCGCTGAAAGGTACGCCCAGCTCGATGATGACGGCGCCGGCCTCCTCCAGAGCGGGGACCAAGGCGAGGGTATCGTCTACGGTGGGAAAGCCCACGGTGAGGTAGGGAATAACCCCGGTGTTTTGTCCTGCTTTGAGAGGGGCGAGGGCGTCTTGTAGGCGTTTGGTCATTACTTATGCCGGTGCGCTGAGGGCCAGGAAGTTTTGGGCGGCGTGGGCCAGTACCACGGGCCAGAGTGAACCTGTTTTGGAAAAGACCCAGACGAAGAGCAACCCACTGAAGAAGGAGGGGACCAGCAGTCCCAGCTCCAAGTGTCCGCCGGAGAAAATGGCGGAACTGACCAGCGCGGCGGGCCAAAAGCCCCACGCCGGGGCTAGCCCTCCGAGCAGGAATCCCCGGAAGAAGGTCTCTTCGGCCAAAGGTCCCAGACCGGCGACAAGAAGGTAACTAGCTATCCGGGCATTTCCTAGAGGGACTTCGCCTGAGATGGGCTGCGGCAGGAGGTGGTCAGAACCAATAAACTGGGCGATATTAAGGTAAATAACGCTGACACTGAGGCTGCCTACAAGGGTGAGCAGTCCGTAACCTACAAGTTTGGAGGCGGGTATTTGGGTGAAGCCCAAACTGGACAGCGGCCCATGGGCCGCGCGAGGCCCAAACAACCAACTCACCGCCAGGAGCAATCCGCTGGTGATGAGAGAGCCGACTAGAATGGCCGTGGCGCTCAGCCCAGCAGTCGAGCTTGACTCATCGAACAGGTCGCCGAGAAGGATTCCGCCGGCTATCACGGCACCGGTGAGCGCTACGAGGGCAGTGCCGACTTGCCGCGGTCCCCAGAGGGGTGGCGCGTATGCTTGAGCAGAGTGTGGAACGGTTCGTAAATCGTGCATGCTGTCCTGGCCCAGTTTGGTGGGCGAATGCTAACAGGTGACGAGGAGGGAGAACAAGCGATACGATGGCTACATGAATTCGTTGACGTCTTTTTTGAATCCGTGCTAAAATTATGTACTGTTGATAAGGTTGCGGGAGTTACCAGTGGTAGCTTCCATCTGAATAAGAAATCCGCGTGGATGGGAAGTAGTAGGGGATACTCCACCCCAGCGAGCCGGCGAATGGTGAGAGGCCGGCGGTGGCAAGCGCCTCGAACTCGTCCCGGAGCGGCCTGCCTGAACGAGTAGTAGGGCGGCGGAGCGCACCGATATGGCGCACATCGAGTTGTCTCCTGGCAAGGCCGGGGGGAATGAGGGTGGTACCGCGGGAATCTTGTCCCGTCCCTTTCTGTAGGGGACGGGATTTTTTGTTTCCCGGAAGGTCCAGGGCACGCCTCTGACAAGTCGCGAGTCTGCGACCTAGACCGAACAGTAAGGGAGCCGAGGGTGGGTAGGGGGGTGATTGGTTGGGGTGTCCCTAGGGAGTGTCGAAGAGGGGCAGAGTGTTTCCGGCGGTGGGGCTTACCAAGGTTTGATGAAGGATGGCGTCCGATCCCCCGCGAGTGGGTACAGGGGGAACCTAGGTGGGAGAGATACGATGCGGTTGACCGGTGGACAGATGGTGTGTGAAAGCTTGCTTCGCGAAGGGGTCGACGTGATGTTTGGGCTGCCCGGTGGGGCCATCCTGCCGCTGTACCAGACCTTTCCTGAGTACCCTCAGATACGGCATGTGTTGGTGCGGCATGAGCAAGGCGCTGGCCATGCTGCCGACGGCTATGCCCGTGCTTCGGGCAAGGTGGGCGTGTGCGTGGCAACATCGGGTCCGGGAGCCACGAACCTGGTCACCGCTTTGGCCACGGCCATGATGGACTCGGTGCCCGTAGTGGCCATCACCGGGCAGGTGTCCAGGGCGGCCATCGGTCGCGACGCTTTTCAGGAGACGGACATTACAGGGATAACCCTGCCCATCACTAAGCACAACTACCTGGTGATGCATGCCAAGGACCTCCCCTACGTTATGAAGGAGGCCTTTCACATCGCCCGGACTGGGAGGCCCGGCCCGGTGCTCATCGATATTCCACGGGACGTGCTGACGGAATGGGACGAGTTTAACTACCCGGAACAGCCAATCAGACTGCGGGGCTACAACCCCACTCTGGAGGGCCATTCTCAGATGGTGAAGAAGGCCGCCAGGGTCATTAGAGAGGCCCATCAGCCCCTGATACTGGCGGGTCATGGTGTGCTTATCTCAGGGGCTCATTCCGAGTTGCAGGAGCTGGCAGAGAAGGCCCAGCTTCCGGTGATCACGACGCTCCTGGGCATTGGCGGATTCAATGAAGAGCACGTCTTGAGCTTGGGTATGCCCGGTATGCACGGCATGGCTTACGTGAATCACGCCATCGACCGTGCAGACCTGCTTATCGCCGTGGGCATGCGGTTCGATGACCGAGTGACTGGACGGCTGAGTACCTTCGCCCCCCACGCTAAGGTGATACACATCGACGTGGACCCCGCCGAGGTGGGAAAAAACGTCCACGTTGAAGTACCCATCGTTGGCGATGCCAAACGGGTGCTGCACGCCTTAGTACAGGAGGTTGAGCCCGCGACTCGGCCGAAGTGGATTGCCGAGATTGACCAACTTCGTCGAGAGCACCCATCGGACAGGCTGCCTCAGAGCGAGAAGCTGCTGCCGCAGTACGTTGTGCAACAGCTCTCCGAGGTGACGGACGGCAATGCCATCGTGGTGACAGGGGTGGGCCAGCATCAGATGTGGGCCGCTCAATACTACACTTTCAAGGAGCCCAACAGCTTTATTTCGTCGGGGGGGTTGGGCACCATGGGTTTTGAGGTCCCCGCTGCCATGGGCGCTCAGATGGCCCGGCCTGAGAAGACGGTTTGGAGCGTTGCTGGTGACGGCGGGTTCCAGATGACCATGTCGGAGCTGGCCACAATCGTAGAGAATAAAATGCCGGTGAAATTTGCCCTTTTAAATAACAATGTGCTGGGCATGGTGCGGCAGCTGCAGGACCTGTTCTTCGATGGGGTGCGGGTGGCGGTGGAATACAGCGGCAACCCGGACTTCGTAAAGCTGGCGGAGGCCTTTGGCATCTGGGCTGTGAAGGTGGCAGATAAACACCAGGTTCGCGGCGCCATCGAAGCGGCCATGGCCCACCCGGGCCCAGCGCTCATCGATTTCAGTGTCGAGCCGGAGGAAAACGTCTTTCCACACATACCCGCGGGGGAGAGCGTTGCGGAGATGCTGGAAGGGCCGGTCGAGGAGAGGGTATGGTAAAAGCAGTAAAGGGCCGCACCATATCGGCGTTGGTGGAGGATAAGCCTGGCGTGCTCACTAGGGTATCGGGCATGTTCCGGCGGCGGGGCTTCAACATTTCCAGCCTGGCCGTAGGGCACAGCGAGATTCCCAACCTATCGCGGATGACCTTTGTGGTTCAAGGGGATGATGGCGTGGTGGAGCAGGTGACCAAGCAACTCTACAAGCTGGTGGACGTGGTGAGGGTCAATGACATCTCCGAAGATGCGATTATCTCGAGGGAGTTGGCGCTTATTAAGATTAAGGCCACGCCTGAAAACCGCGCCGAGATCATTCAGGTGGTGGATATTTTCCGCGCCAACATCGTGGATGTTGCCTCGGATACCGTGGTTATCGAGGTGACGGGAGACGAAGAGAAAATCGATGCGCTCATTCAGATGCTGAAGCCCTTTGGCATTAGAGAGATGATGCGGACGGGAAGGGTTGCAATGGTACGGGGTTCCGTGGCCACGGAGGGCAAGTCGTTGCCCACGGATCTAGCGACACCCGAAAGCGCGCCTGACGTGGAGGCGGTGCCCTAACGTAGAGGAGCGGCGTGTGCGGTACGTTTTTCGGGCCGCGCGTGATGCTACGCAGCATGCGGTTACTGTCCGAAAACTTGAAAAGATTTAGTCAGGGGAGGGAACACTATGGCGACGGTGTACTACGAGAAGGACACTGACTTTGGGCGGTTGGACGGTAAGCGTATCGGGATTATCGGCTTTGGAAGTCAGGGGCACGCCCACGCTCAAAACCTGAAGGATAGCGGGTGCGATGTGATGGTGGGGTTGCATGCGGGAAGCCAAAGCCGTGCTCGGGCCGAAGCTGTGGGACTCCGGGTGGGGACTCCCGACCAAGTGACCAAGGAGAGTGATGTCATCATGATGCTGGTGCCGGACCACATCCAGCGTCAGGTCTATGAGGAGTCCATCGCGCCGCACTTGGACAGTAGCAAGACGCTGATGTTCGCCCACGGGTTCAACATCCACTTCCAGGAGATTGCGCCGCCCGAGGATGTGGATGTGACGATGATTGCGCCCAAAGGCCCCGGCCACCGGCTGCGGGAGATCTTCGTGGAAGGCTCGGGTATACCGGCGCTGGTCGCCATCGAGCAGGACGCTTCGGGTGAAGCGCTGCAGAACGCGCTGGCCTATGGCATGGGTATCGGCTGCTTGAGGGCCGGCATCGTGGAGACCACCTTCAAGGAAGAGACTGAGACGGATCTTTTCGGAGAGCAGGCCGTCCTCTGTGGTGGGACGTCGTCACTTATCAAGGCTGCCTTCGAGACGCTGGTGGGGGCGGGTTACCAGCCGGAGATCGCCTATTTCGAGGTATTGCATGAGTTGAAGCTCATCGTGGACCTGATCTACGAGGGGGGCTTACAGTACATGCGCTACTCCATCAGCGACACGGCTGAGTACGGCGACTACACCCGGGGGCCGTCCATCGTGGACGACCACGTCCGGCAGAACATGAAGAAGATTCTGACCGAAATTCAGGATGGTACCTTCGCCCGGGAGTGGATTGCGGAAAACCACGAGGGCGCCCATAACTTCAAGACCATGCGTGAGCGCGATGCCAACCACCAGGTGGAGCAGGTCGGCGCTCAATTGCGTGGGATGATGAGCTTTTTGAAGAAGAAGTGAGTTGTGATTCGTCTAGGCGTGTAAACTGGATGGACATTCGTGCCTGGCAGGTTTGTGAGGCGGAATTATGAGTGATAACAGAGTACTGATTTTCGATACGACGCTCCGCGATGGTGAGCAGGCTGCGGGCACCGCCATGACAGTGGAGGAAAAGCTGGAGATCGCCAAGCAGCTCGAACGGCTTGGGGTTGATGTCATCGAGGCAGGCTTTCCCATCAGCTCTAACGGCGACTTCGAGGCGGTTCGGACCATCGCGCGGGAGGTGCGGGGCGCCTCAATCTGTGCGCTGTCCCATGCCAATGAAAAAGGTATCGACAGGGCTTGGGAAGCGTTGAAGGACGCCGCCGACCCGCGCATCCATATCTTCCTCTCCACTTCCGACATCCACATAGAGCACCAGTTGAAGAAGAATAGGGAAGAGGTGGTGGAGATGGCGGTGAACGCGATTAGCAGCGCCAAGAAGCACTTGGACAACATCGAGTTTTCGCCCATGGACGCCACTAGGACTGACCGGGAGTTCTTGTGCCACATCGTCGAGGCTGCGGTGGAGGCCGGTGCAACCACCATTAACATTCCTGACACGGTGGGATATGCCGTTCCCGATGAGTTCACCGACCTGATCGCCTACTTGCAGGAAAAAGTTCCCGCCCTGGGCGATACGGTGCGGCTGTCCGTCCACTGTCATGATGACCTGGGCATGGCTGTCTCCAACAGTCTTGCGGGGGTGAAGGCTGGCGCCAGACAGGTGGAGGGGTGTATTAACGGGGTCGGAGAACGGGCTGGCAACTGCGCATTGGAGGAGGTCATCATGGCCCTCCGCACGCGCCAAGATTACTTCGGCGCGGATACGCGCGTGGACGCCGCCCAGCTCCAGGCCACCAGCCAATTGGTTCGGCAGATCACCGGGTTCGACGTTCCGCCGAATAAGGCTATCGTCGGACGGAACGCCTTTCGGCACGCCTCCGGCATCCATCAGGACGGGATGATTAAGCAGAGCAACACCTACGAGATCATGGACCCCATTTCGGTAGGAGTGCCCCGAAGCGAGCTGGTGCTGGGGAAGCTGAGCGGTCGCGCTGGATTGAAGGCGAGGCTCAATGAGTTGGGATACGATCCCAGTGGCCAGGAGATGGACCGCATTTACGAGGCGTTCAAGGAGTTGGCCGATAAGAAGAGAGAGGTCATGGACCGAGACCTGGTGGCACTGATGGGTGATGCCCGTCCTGGTTTCGATGCCGCCTATTCTTTAGACCACGTGCAGGTGACCTGCGGTGACCATGAGGTGGCCACGGCCACGGTCAGACTTATCGACACTGAGGGCGCCACCTTCACCGACGCGTCCATAGGGACTGGGCCGGTGGATGCGGTCTACAAAGCTATCAACCAGATTGTCCAGGTGCCCAACAACCTTACCGAGTTCACAGTTACCTCCGTGACGGAGGGTATCGACGCGGTGGGCCAGGTGGGTATCCGCATTGAGCAGAACGGGCGGACGTATATCGGCCGGGGCGCCCACACCGATATCATCGTGGCCGCGGCCAAGGCGTACATGAATGCGCTGAACCGGCTCCTGGCTATGGGCGATACCACTAAGGCGCCTGCCGCATCCATGACGCCCTAGGAGTTTGCTGAAAGAGGGGTGTGCAGAAGGCTAAGGCCCTTTTGTCGGGAGCCTGCGGGTGTCCGCATCTGTACTTTCCTCCCCTTCCTGTCCAGGCGGTGTCCTGACCCCGATGCAATCGGGGCGCAGGGAGGGAAGGAGGCGCAGGAGGTTGGTCGGAAGGGATTTTCACAATCTTGCTAGAGGTGGCAACGGAATCCCCCCCATGCTGGCGTGGGCCAAGGGGCTCTGGCGCCTTCGCCGCCCATCGCCTATCATCGCCGTGCTGAAAAAATGTGGAGGGAAGAGTCTATGGCCCCAAAGACCATGTTCCAGAAGATATGGGATGCCCACGTGGTCCATGAAGAGGCGGGCAAGCCAGCCATCCTGTACGTGGACCTGCATTTGGTTCATGAGGTGACGTCGCCCCAGGCGTTTGAGGGCCTGCGTATGGCTGGGCGCGGTGTGCGTCGTCCAGACCTGACCGTGGCCACCGTCGATCACAATGTGCCAACTTCGGACCGGTCATTGCCGATTTCCGACGAAATCTCCGCTAGACAGCTCCAAGCGTTGAAACAAAATGCGGAGCAGTTCGGAGTCACATTTTTCGATATGAATAGTCCCGACCAGGGAATCGTGCATATCATTGGTCCTGAGCAGGGGTACACCCAGCCGGGAATGATCATCGTTTGCGGCGATAGCCACACCTCCACCCACGGTGCCTTCGGGGCCATTGCCATGCCCATCGGGACCTCGCAGGTGGAGCATGTCCTTGCGACCCAAAGCCTCGTTCAGGCGCCGCTGAAGACCATGGAAATCCAGGTGAACGGTAAGCTGCCTTTGGGCGTGACGGCCAAGGACCTTATTCTGGGGATTATCGGGAAAATCGGTGTAGACGGCGCCCAGGGCTACGCCGTGGAATACACGGGTGAGGCCATTCGTGATTTGTCCATGGATGGGCGGATGACCGTGTGCAATATGTCCATTGAGGCGGGAGCCAGGGTGGGCATGGTGGCGCCGGACGAGACAACCTTCGACTACGTTCGGGGTCGTCCTCAAGCACCTCGAGGGGATGCGTTTGACGAGGCAGTGGCCAGGTGGAGAGAGTTGCCGTCGGATCCCGGAGCTGCCTACGACAATGTGGTGGAGTTCGATGCCAGCCAGTTGGCGCCCCACGTGACCTGGGGGACCAACCCCGGCATGGTGGTGCCGGTGACGGAGCGGGTGCCGGACCCGGCCTCGTTTGACTCCGAGGGGGAACGGACGGCCGCGGAACGGGCCTTGAGCTACATGGGCCTGGAGGCCAATGCGCCCATGGAATCGGTCACCATCGACCGCGTTTTCCTGGGCTCTTGCACCAATTCGCGTTTGGAGGATCTGCGCTCGGCGGCCTCGGTGGTTAAGGGGCACAAGGTGCATCCAAACGTGTCCGCTATGGTGGTCCCTGGCTCAGCGTTGGTGAAGCGCCAGGCTGAGGCAGAGGGGCTGGACCAGGTGTTCAGAGACGCCGGTTTCGACTGGCGGGAGGCGGGCTGTTCCATGTGCTTGGGGATGAACCCAGATATCCTCAAGCCGGGGGAACGCAGCGCCTCAACCTCCAACCGGAACTTCGAAGGCAGACAGGGACCCGGTGGACGCACCCACCTGGTGAGTCCGGCCATGGCAGCGGCAGCGGCTATAGCGGGCCACTTTGTGGACGTCCGGAGCTGGAACGGGGACTAGCGCCGTCATCAAAGGACCAGCGTGGAAATCGCCATTTTCATCGCCGTTAGCGTGCTCATTCTTCTGGTAGCAGCCCTGTTGCTGCGTAGCCGCCAGGGTGATGTGTCGGGGCTCCAGGCGGTGCTCCGGCAGGAGTTTCTGGGGTTCCAGTCTACCGTCCATACGGAGATGGACACCGCTCGGCGGAGTGTGGAGGGGGCAAAGGATGTCATCTCCGGCCATGCGCTTCAGACCGTTGGCCAGATGAAGGAGATGGGCCAAACGGTCCAGAAGCTCATCCAGCAGCAGGAGGAGGCCCAACGCCTGGGCCACTCGCTAAAAGACTTGCTCCAGTCCCCGAAGCTCCGGGGCAACTACGGCGAGGTGGTCTTGGAGGAAATGTTAGACAAGGTGCTTCCTCGGGGTGTTTGGCAGCGCCAATACGCCATAGAGGGCGATGAGAAGGTTGACTGCGTGGTGCGTTTGCGCGAAACGGTGGTGCCTATCGACGCCAAGTTCCCGCGTGACGATTATGGGAGGTATCTCAGCGCTGAATCGGAGGACCAGAAATTGCTTCACTGGAAGGCTTTCGAGCAAGCGGTGAAGCGCCAGGTCTTGAGCATCAAGAAAAAATATGTGAAGCCGGAGCACGGTACCACAGATTTTGCGTTGATGTTCATTCCCTCGGAGGCCATCTACTATGAGACCATCGCCGAGCGCAACCAATGGGGGGAGACATCGTCCATTTGGGAATTCGCACAGGATAACCATGTCATTCCCGTTGGTCCCAATGTTTTCTATGCCTTCTTACAGGTGGTTATCCTGAGCATCCGGAGCGTGGAGGTTGTGCGGAACGCGAAGCAACTTCAAGAGGCACTCAGTTCCTTGGAGCGCTCCTTCGGGGGCTTCTATAAGAAGTATGATGATATTGGGCGGGCCATTGAGCGGGCGTCCAGTGCGTATGGTGTTGGCAGGGGGCATATCGACCGCTTCAAGCGGAGATTGGACGGAGCCTTGCAGTTGGAGGCTCTGGAGCAACCAGCTATGGGCGTGCTGGCCGATGGACGACTTGAAGCTGATGAAGAAGCATTCTAGGAAGGTAGGACTATGGAACCATTTAAGATGATAACCGGCGTGGTGGCGGCCCTCGACCGGGTCAACGTGGACACCGATCAGATCATTCCGGCGGAGTACCTCAAGCGGATCGAGAAGACGGGCTTCGGCCCCTTCCTCTTTGATAGCTGGCGTTACCTTCCTGGCCGCAAGCTCAACCCAGATTTCGAGCTGAACAATCCCGCCTACGCAAAGGCTGAGGTGCTGGTCACAGGGCGCAACTTCGGCAGTGGCTCGTCGCGGGAGCATGCGGTCTGGGCGCTCACCGATCACGGGTTCCGGGCCGTTATCGCTCCCAGCTTCGCGGATATCTTCCACAAGAATTGTTTTGAGAACGGGCTGGTGCCGGTGCTGCTGCCCCAGGAGACGGTGGACCAGGTCATGGCCAAAGCCCAGGCGTCGCCCGGTTATCAGATCACTGTGGACTTAGAGGAGTGCCTGCTCAGCGGAGCGGATGGATTTAGCGTTTCCTTCGTGATGCACGCTGACCCGGAGACCCATGAGTTCCGTCGCTATTGCCTGCTGAACGGTCTGGACGAAATTGGGCTGACGCTTGAGCAGGAGGACGCCATCGCGGCCTTTGAAGCGAAGATGGGGGTGTAAGCTCGTGGGTCAATTCAACATATTGGTTCTGCCGGGAGACGGGATTGGGCCGGAGGTGACGGGGGCAGCGCGCCGGGTGCTGGACACCGTCGGCTCGAAGTACGGCCACACATTTAGCTTCTCCGAGGACATCGTCGGAGGTATTGCCATCGACAGGTACGGCCACCCGCTACGGGTGGAGACTGTTCAGGCTGCCAAGCGCAGCGACGCGGTGCTCTTCGGGGCCGTGGGCGGGCCCAAGTGGGATAACGCTCCGATACGCCCCGAGGCTGCCATCTTGGGCCTGCGCAAGGCCCTTGGCCTCTTCGCCAACCTGCGCCCCATCACAGTGCTGCCGGGGATGGAAGGGTCCAGTCCACTCAAAGACGAGCGGGTCAAGGGCACGGATATCATTATCATCCGTGAGCTGACCGGCGGGCTCTACTTCGCCAAGCCCAAGCGCCGATGGACCACGTCTCAGGGCCGACGAGGAGTGGATACGCTGCGCTACACCGAGCGAGAGGTGGAGCGGGTCGTTCGGGTGGCCTTCGAGCTGGCTCAGGGCCGGCGGAAGAAAGTGACCTCGGTAGACAAGGCAAACGTGTTGGAGTCCAGCAAGCTGTGGCGGGAGGTCGCCACGGAGGTGGGAATGGACTATCCGGAGGTGGAGTTGGAACACGCGTTGGTGGATTCCTGCGCCATGCAGCTGATTGCCAACCCCACGCGGTTCGACGTGATGGTGATGGAGAACATGTTCGGGGATATCCTTTCGGACGAGGCCGCTGTGGTGGTAGCGTCGTTGGGGATGCTGCCGTCGGCCAGTTTGGCGGGCCTGCCCCGCTTTGGCGGTGGCCGAGTTCGCACGGTCATGGGTCTTTACGAGCCCATTCACGGGACCGCTCCCGACATCGCGGGGCAAGGCAAGGCGAATCCCATCGGCACCATCCTTAGCGCCTCCTTGATGCTGCGCTACTCCCTGGGCCTGGAAATTGAAGCTGAGGCTATGAGTCAGGCCGTGGAACAGGTGCTGAAGGCTGGCCTTCGCACCCCCGATATCGCGGCGGGCGGCGTGGTGGTTTCGACGGAGCAGATGACAGAGGGTATCATCCAACGCTTGGTGTGAGGGTGGAGGCATGGCTTTCAGGGCAATGACTCCGCACTTCGCATCCCGCGCGTGTTGCTGTGCGACTTAAAACTGGTGGGAGTGTTGTAGCAGTTTACACACTACAGAAAAAGGGGAGGGAGCCACAGGGCTCCCTCCCCTTTTTCTTATCGGGGACGGTCGTGACAGACGCCTTGTTAGTGGTGGCCATTTTGGGCGCGTTGGCATTCGCTAACACACCCACCGCTGTGATGGTGCGCCTGCTGGGCGTGCTGCTGGCGGTGTTCTGGGTTATTGTTCCTCGTCCGAGGCTAGGCCCATTGTTTGCCGTTACATGAATGACTCGCCGTTCCATAAGAGGATGTCATAGCCAGCTAGCATAGCTAGGGCAATTCCACCACCAGGATTCGGGGACGTCCCGAGAGGTCGGGCTTGCTGTGAATGGCGGAGTTGGGCAGGGCTATTTTTGCAGAGGTTGAGGCCGTTTCTATTTGTCGCGGATCCATCTCCAACACCAGCGAGCCGTGCGGTTTGAGGTGGGCTGAGGCGTTCTCCAGCAGTCTGCGGATGAGGTCCAGCCCGTCATTGCCGCCGTCCAGGGCCTCACGGGGTTCGTGCAGCGTGATTTCTGGCTGGAGGGTGGGAATTTCAGTTGACATCACGTAGGGCAAATTGGCGGCTATGAGGTCAACGGGCTCTTTCAGCGCTTCGAGCAGGTTACTGGTGGAAAAACGTACCCGCGCCTCCACACCGTGGCGTCGGGCGTTAAGCGCCGCCACCTCCAGCGCGCGCGAGGAGATGTCCAGGGCGTAGACGATTGCGTTGGGGATATGTGCTGCGATACTCACGGCGATAACCCCGCTGCCGGTGCCCACATCCGCGACTGCTGGCGTCGCTTTGCCAGGGTGCAGGCTCAGAAGCCGAAGCGCTTCTTCCACGAGAGTTTCCGTTTCGGGTCGGGGAATCAGCACGCCAGGAGCCACCTGGAACCGGAGGCTGTAAAACTCGCGATACCCCATGAGATAGGCGGTGGGCTCATGGTGAAGGCGGCGGCGGATGAGGGCATCTGCCTCTTCAAGTGCCGAAGCTGGAACAGAGAACTGGAGCGTGGCGTAGAGGTGGGTGCGGTCCAGGCCGAGCGCGGTCATCCAGATCATCTCAGCCTCCAACCGGGCGTCGCCGATTCCCGCCTTGACCAGTTGCTGTTCAGTCTGGCGGAGGAGCTGGTCGATGCTGTTCACGCCACGGCTTCTTGAAGCAACTGGGCCTGTTCCTCCTCCATGAGCGCGTCGATGAGCGTATCGAGCCCGCCCGCGAGGATAACCTCAAGACCGTGGGTATTGAGGTTGATGCGGTGGTCCGTGAGGCGGTCCTGGGGGAAGTTGTAAGTGCGTACCTTCTCTGAGCGCTCCCCCGTGCCGACCTGGGAGCGTCGGGCGGCGCTTGTCTCGGCGTGTTGTGCTTGCAGTTCCCGCTCCAGAAGGCGGGATCGAAGGACGGTCATCGCCTTCTGCCGGTTCTTATGCTGAGAGCGCTCGTCTTGACAGACCGACATGATGCCCGTGGGTAGGTGGACGATACGGACGGCGGTGGCCACTTTGTTGACGTTCTGGCCTCCCGCGCCTCCCGCGTGGAAGATGTCGATACGCAGCTCTTCCGGCTTGATCTGGAGGTCGACCTCCTCTGCCTCTGGGAGCACGACCACGGTGGCTGTGGATGTGTGGATTCGTCCTTGGGCTTCGGTGACAGGGACGCGCTGTACCCGGTGGACACCGCTCTCATGCTTCAGGTGCCGGTATGCTCCGCGCCCTTCCACCTGGAAGGTAACCTCTTTGATGCCCCCCAACTCGGCCTCGCTGGTATTGACGAGCTCCACCTTCCAGCCCTTGCGTTGAGCGTAGCGCAGGTACATGCGATAGAGGTCGGCGGCGAAGAGAGCGGCTTCGTTGCCGCCGGTGCCTGCCCGCACCTCCATGATCACATTGTGTTCGGCGTTGGGGTCCTGAGGAATGAGCGCCCGTTTTACCTCAAGTTCCAAGCCTTCCATTTGCTGGATAAGGCTGGGGATCTCCTCCTTGGCCAAGGAGGCCAGTTCAGGGTCCTCGTCCTCCGTCATAGCCTGGGCATCTTCCAACGCCTGTTTGATGAGTTCGTACTCCTGGATTGCCCGCACCACTGGCTCCAGCGACGACCGTTCCTTGGCGAGCTTGCGCATACGATCGGGGTTCGAGGCGATTTCAGATTGCGAGAGCAGTTCGTCGATCGCGGCGTAGCGGACAGTGAGGGTGTGGAGCTTGTCAATCATGAGTATCCATTAAAGGGGGGGGGTGGCCCCCGCTGATGCGGAGAGTCATCGAAGTATAGCAAAGAGATGCCTTAAAATGCCTTGTTTCGGATCGTGCCACGTTAGTGCAACCGGTGTTGAGGAGACACTTTGGTAGTATTCCGATATTTCGTTTGATAATTGTTTGCGTTTTTGTGCGTTAATCGGTACTATGTATGAAGCGTACACATGTGGCCTGGACGGATAATTTTGCTTATGGCCATTCGGGTTGAGAACACATGAATCGGGCAGCTCTTCTCCCTTGGTTTACGGTTTTATTTGTGCTGGTTGGCCTTGTGGCAGCGGCGTGCTCTTCGGCGTCAACGCCAACCCCAACTCCAGCGCCTCCTACTCCCACACCCTTCCCGACGGCCACCCCAACGCCGCTTCCCCTTCCCACACCCACTCCACTGCCCACGGCAACGCCCACTCCACTGCCTCCGCCCTCGCTCAATGAGGCTATTGGCATTGTCGAGTCGGCGATGGTGAGGATGAGCCGGGGCAACGTCAATTGGACGGGAGTGATGATTGAGTCCTCGGGCCTGATATTGACCACAGCCCGCAACTTAGGTCCCGCACCCGTCGCCGACTTCCTGACGGCTGAAGGACTCAGCGGTGAAGCCTGGGTGGTTGGTAGAGACGATACCAACGACGTGGCGTTGCTCAGGGTAATCACCCCTACTGGTGGCATCTACGCCACGGTTGCGCTTGCGCTTACGGGTGCACCCCAAATTGATGACGAGCTTGCGGCGTTGTCCTTTCTGGCCGTACCGGGTGCGGTCTTGGATAAGCGGCTTGCCCGGGTCAGTGGCGTTCGCGAAGACCCCAATACCGGCATACGGTATTTCCAGATCCAGGCGGTGCCGCAGGCTGGGGCTGAAGGTGGCGCTGTCGTCGACAATACGGCTTCTCTTCGGGGACTGCGCATGACCCAGGCGCAGATGGTCGAGATGGGTATGAGTCAGCACGGCGAAGTCTACGCTATGGCGGTTGATGCTCTGGTCAACATCGTGGTTCCGCAACTCCAGGCCGGCCTTCAGAATATTCTTCCGGAGGCTTCGACGGAGGTCAACGGCGAGCCTGGTGCCCCACCGGATCTTCCTGCGGTGTATTCGGGGTCGGTGTCGGTGGGTGGTGCAGTGCCGGATTCAAGTCTCCGGGTCTATGCGAAGGTGTCCAAGGCAGGAAAACCCGACCTCTGGTTCTCCCAGCCGCTGATCTCGGCGACCTCATACATTATGCCGCTGCCCATCGCGATTCCAGGCTACGATAGTGCCACGGTGGAGTTCTGGTTCGATGTGCGTAAGGCGAATCAGGTGACGACCTACCTACCCGGCATCATCACAGAGGTCGACCTGACCTTCCCTGCCAATTAGCACCCGACAGAGTTGCCCATGAGGGCCGTAGACTGGAACGTCTAGCCCCCTGGGGTGAAGTCGGCTAGTGGCAATTGCTGCTGCGTTCCGGAGGCCATCTCTCGCACAGTCACCGCTCCCTGGGCCATTTCGGCATCGCCCAGGATAAACACACGAGGCGCGTCCAGGCTTGAGGCGTAGCGCATTTGGGCCTTCAGGCTGCGCTCCGGGGCTAGGACAACTGCATTACCCTGGGTGCGTAGGTTCCTTACGAGCCGGACGGCCTCCATCTTCGCTTGAGCACCGCGAAAGGCAACCACCAGCGGCCCACTCTCCTCCATTGGGACCTCGACGCGTTGGGCTTGGAGATTCAAGATTATCCGCTCGATACCCGCGGCGAATCCGATGCCAGCCGTGGACTTGCCTCCCAATTGCTTGATGAGACCGTCGTAGCGCCCCCCCGCACAAATCGCGCTTTGGGAGCCATCCTTCTCAGGTATGATTTCGAAGACCGTACGAGTGTAGTAGTCGAGACCACGGACCAGCCGGTGATCGAGCCGGTGAGGAATGCCCAGGTCGTTCAGGTACCCCAACAGTTCCTCCCAATGGGTCTTCGCGCCGCCGCCTAGGTAGTCGGTGCTGCGAGGAGCGTCAGCGAGGAAGGGCTGGCACGACTGTTGTTTGCAATCCAGCAGCCGCAGCGGGTTGGCATGATAACGGTGTCGACAAGCGGTGCAGAGCTTGTCGGTGTGGAGTTCGTAGTAGGCCTGAAGGGCGGCGAGGTAGCGGGGCCGGTCCTCGACGTCGCCGATGTTGTTCAGGACCATCGTGGTCTTTCCCAATCCCAAGGCTTCGACGACGCCCAAAGCCAGTTGGATAACCTCCAAGTCTACCGCAGCGTCGGCGTCGCCGATAGCCTCAATGCCGTATTGGTTGAATTGCCGATAGCGTCCTGCCTGCGGACGGTCGTAGCGGAACATGGAAGCGACGTAGGACAGCCGTACCGGCTGAGGCAGGTTCTGCATCCCTTTCTCGAGATAGGCCCTGCACACGGCGGCGGTACCCTCTGGTCGGAGGGTCAGCGATTGCTCCCCCCGGTCCACGAAGGAATACATCTCCTTTTGGACGATGTCCGTCTCCTCGCCCACCGTCCGCTGGAAGAGGCCCGTGTCCTCGAAGATTGGGGTATCGATGCGCCGGTACCCGAAGGAGCGGGCGGTCTGCTGGAAGGTGGACTCCACGTAGCGCCAGTAGGGCTGGTCTTCGGGGAGAATGTCAGTGGTGCCACGCGGGGCCTGGTACATGGGTCGCTCCTCATGGGGGTGTAGCAGTAACGCCCGAGGCGGCCGTGCCGGGGTGGGTATGCCGTAGGATTATTGTACATGGTAGCGACACGAGTGACTTCGTCTCGGTGTGGACGATATACTGGGAAGGTGAGCGGTCTGTAAAGGCGCGGGAGCGGAAGATGGACCATCTGCTGGAACAAGTGCGCACCTACCTTCCCGAGGAGAAGGCCCAGGTGGTGGAAGATGCCCTGCGTTTCGCCGAAAAGGCCCACCTGGGACAGAGCCGCCGCTCCGGCGAGCCGTACATCAGCCATCCGGTGAACGCGGCAAAATACCTGGCCGATTTGCACTTGGACCACACCACTCTGGCGGCGGCGCTCCTCCACGATGTGGTGGAAGATGCGGATGTTTCGCTCGGTGACCTGCGCGGCCGTTTTGGTGAGGAGGTCGCGCAGTTGGTGGACGGTGTCACCAAGCTGACCCGCCTGGATATGGTGTCTGACGAGCACGGCGAACACGCCGGCCGTCAGACGGGGGGCCCCCAGGCCGAGAGCCTTCGCAAGATGTTGGTGGCCATGGCTAAGGACATCCGCGTGGTGCTCATCAAGCTGGCCGACCGGTTGCACAATATGCAGACCTTAAGTCACCTGCCACCGGCAAAGAGGGCGTCCATCGCCCAGGAGACGTTGGATATCTACGCACCGCTTGCCCACCGCTTGGGTATGGGCGAGGTGAAGTGGCAGTTGGAGGATCTGGCGTTTGGCTACCTCCAGCCCAACCAGTACAGGGCAATCGCGAAGTTGTTGTCCAGCAAACGGCGGGAGCGTGAGGCCTATGTGGGGCAGGTCACGGAGGTATTGAACCGCGAGCTGGCTAAAGCCGGGATCCAAGCTGATGTTACTGGCCGCCCCAAGCACATCTACAGCATCTACTGCAAGGCGGAGAGCTACGCTCAACAGGGGAAGCAAATCGGCGAAATCTACGATCTGTTCGCGGTTCGAGTTTTGGTGGAAACCCTCCAAGACTGCTATGCAGCGCTGGGTACCGTCCACTCCTTGTGGCGTCCGGTACCGGGGCAGTTCGACGATTACATTGCCAGTCCCAAAGAGAACATGTACCAGTCCCTCCACACCTCGGTCCGCTCGATCGGTTCGGTGCCCATAGAAGTGCAGGTGCGGACCCACCTGATGCATGAGGTTGCGGAATACGGCGTGGCCTCACACTGGGCATACAAAGAAGGTAATGCGCCTCCGAAGAATGGGCGTTTCGACGAGAAGATGACGTGGATGCGCCAACTTTTGGAGTGGCAACGGGACTTGAGCGAGACTGACGAGTTCCTGGACTCGGTGAAGACGGACATCTTCAACGACCAGGTTTTCGTCTATACCCCCAAAGGCGATATCAAGGAGCTTCCCAGCGGGTCGACGCCCATCGACTTTGCCTATCGGATTCACACCGACTTGGGCCACCGGTGCATCGGCGGCAAGGTCAACGGCAGACTGGTCTCGCTGGATTGCGATCTCAAGAATGGTGACACCGTTGAGATCATGACCTCGAAGGTGGCGCGGGGCCCCAGCTTGGACTGGCTGAACCCCCATTTGGGGTATGCGAAGACAGCCAACGCCCGGCAGAGTATTCGTTCGTGGTTCCGCCGCCAGGAGCGGGAGGCCAACGTCCAGCGCGGAAAGGAACTGCTGAAGAAGGAATTCCGCCGCTTCAACGTCCTGATGGACGAAGAGGAGCTGGCACACCTCCTTAAGCAGGAGAGCGTCGAAGATCTCCACGCAGCCCTGGGCAGCGGCCTCATTAGCATCACACAAGTGGGCGGACGGCTGAACACCAGGCAGGACGACCACCAGGCGGCAGGCCCTCTTGTCGGTGAAGATCTCATTGCTCCCATCGGAGGGATCCAGGTCTTGGGCGTGGGCGATCTGCTTACCAGGATTGGCATCTGCTGCCAGCCCGTTCCAGTTGACGATATCGTGGGTTTTGTCACGCGCACCCGAGGAGTGACTGTCCACCGTCGCGACTGTCCCAACCTTGGTCAGGAGCACGAGGAGGACCGGCTCATTCCGGTGTCATGGGGAGCGACCCGGAACCTCTACCCGGTTCGTTTGAGTATCGAGGCCTGGGACAGGGTGGGGCTGCTCCGGGACATTACCGCCGCCGTTTCCGTCGAGTCGCTTAACATCTCCTCGACGCAGACCGATATTCGACCAGATGGCGCGGTCATCACAGCCCTCACAGTTCAGGTAGCCTCTATGGCGCAGTTGAGCAGGCTGTTTTCGCGGTTGGAGGGCGTGCGGGGCGTTTCCAACGTCGAGCGAGTCATCGGAGGGCGCCAAGCTATCCCAGCAAATCAGGAAGTACCTAGACGGGGAATCCAGCGCTAAACCCATAGGTGGTATAGGCGGCCTAATATCCCGGTTGAGAGCGCCTGGATTGCTGTAGATCGTCGCAGCGGCTAAAATACATGCAATTCCATAGGAATCAGGAGGTTTTGATTGCCTGCCGAGAAATCAGCTCGAGCCCAGGAACGACGTAGAAAGTCCAACCGGTTGGTCCGCTCAAGCACACGGACCATCGTGAAGAAGGCCGAACGGTTGGTTGACCAGGGTGATGCAACCGGTGGTGCTCTGGAGGTGGCCCGGGCGACCAGCGCGCTGGACCGAGCCGCCCACAAGGGTGTTATTCACCCCAATAACGCCGCGCGGCGCAAATCGCGTCTCGCCCGTAAGCTAAACGGCCTCTAAGCCTCCCTGCCGAACTTAGCTCTCCGCATAGGTCAACAGGCTCCATGCCTGCTGAGAGCGCCCGCGTGGATATGACAACGGCGTCATTCGGTTCTTGACACCTTTCTTGGGGGAAAGTACCCTCTCTTAAAGAACACCTGTTCCTATTTTCTAAGTACCGCCTTCACCGGCCCATCGTTGTGGGAGGACGCATGCCCCAACTTTCGAACCGCCAGCAGCAGATGCTCGACTTTATCCGTTCCTATCAGCGCGAGTACACCTTCTCTCCCTCCATTCGGGATATTCAATCGGGTTGCTCCATAAGCTCGACCTCGGTGGTGGACTATAACCTCCGTATCCTTCAGCGTGAGGGCTACATCCGCCGGGCCGCCGACATTGCTCGTGGGCTGGAGCTGGTAGGAGAAAAGGCCAGGGGCAGCATTAGCGAATCGCTGGTAGTGCCCGTGGTGGGCAGTATCGCAGCCGGGATACCCGTGCCTGTACTCACCGACGAGATGGAGCCCAGTGAAACCATTGCGCTACCTCCGGAGCTCACGCCAAGAAGAACCGAGGGGCTCTTTGCGCTCCGTGTCCGCGGCCTCTCCATGTTGGACGCGCTGGTTGACGACGGTGACCTGGTGGTGCTGCGTCAGGGAGCGGATGTGCGCAATGGCGATATGGTGGCCGCCTGGCTCAAGATGGAAGAGGAGGCGACGCTGAAGCGATTTTACCACGAGGGCAGTACTATACGCTTGGAGCCGGCGAATCCCCAATTCAAGCCCATCGTCGTAGCCGCCGAGAACGTGGAGGTGGCCGGCAAGGTTGTGGCGGTCATTCGTAATTTGGAGTAGGCCGTCGCCTAGCAGTGTTGCCCAGGCCTAGATGGGTATACCCCACAGGGGGTACCACTGTTTGACGCTCCGTGCGGTGGGAATTGTCTTGCGCAGAGCCTTTTCCATTCGGATCTCCAGCGGGTGGTCCCGTTCTTCGTCCTCCATCTGTCCCACTGGTACGAAGGGCGTGAACCGTCCTGTTGAAATGCGCAGGAGCCAGTACAGAGGCTTGTTCTGCCAGGTGAAGGGGAAGACCGCAGCAAGCAGCCGGTCTTCCATTCCCCGTTCCTTGAGAGATTCGGCGACCTTCCAGAGCGACTCGGTCAGGTCTTCTAGAGGCTTTGATTCGAGGATGACCCACGCATGAAGGTGTTTGTCCGGCTGAATGCGGTAACGGACGCTGCTGAGCGTCTCGTCGTTCTCCAGTAGGCGAGTCACTTTGGCGGAGGCATCTTCGTGAGACGCATCGTCGTCGGGCTGAACGATGAGGCCTGCCTGTCCCTGAGGCAGGGTTTCCAGGTCGTTTTGGATGAATGTGGCTGCTTGAGAGAGCGCGCCCAGAGCCTCGGCCCAGTTGCTGTGCGCTGAGCCCCCGCGCCCGAAGAGTGCCCCGAGAAGTCCCACTACAGGCCCAGGTTAGCTTCCATTGTCTGGAGACGCTCAATACGTTTCGTCACCTTGGGGTGGGTCGAAAAGAGCCCTGATATGCCGCCGCCCATGGCGGGTAGGATAAAGAAGGCGTTCATGCTCGCGGCCTTGCGCAGGTCGTCTTTGGGCACTTCATGAATGGTGCCGTTGATGCGGGTGAGTGCGCTGATGAGGTCGGCAGGCCTCCCGGTCAACTGAGCGGCAGCCCGGTCGGCGGAGAACTCCCGATAGCGGGAGAGGGTCGCCAGTAATAGCTGGCTCAAGAGCCAGACGAGGATGGTGACCACGTAGGCGATTATGATGGCATTCCCGCCACCACCTCGTCCACGGCGCGAGAAGCCACCGAAGAGCCCCATCCAGAAAAATAGGCTCATGAGGGTGGAGGCGACGACCGCGAAAAAGCTGGCGTAGGTCATGACTATCATGTCGCGGTGTTTGATGTGGCTTATCTCGTGGGCGAGGACGGCCTCCATCTCCCGATCGTTCAGCAGATCCTTGAGTCCTTGGGTCACTGCGACGACGGCGCTTTTGGTGCTGCGCCCCGTGGCAAAGGCGTTGGGGATGGTCATCTGGGAGACCGCGATCCTCGGTTTGGGTACGCCGGCAGCAAAGGCCAGCCGCTCCACCATCTTGTAAAGTCCTGGCTCCTCCTTTGCGGAAACGAGCTTGGCGTGCATAGAGAGCAGCACCATACGGCCGGAGAATGTGAACTGGATTCCAACCATCACGACAGCCAATATCACGATGAAGAAGATGCCGGCTCCGAGGCTCCATAGCGTGAGGATGAACCCGGCGTAGAGCAACCCGAGCAAGAAGATGGTGATCATCATGCGGATTTGGAGCTGCGGGTCTTTTCCGACGTTTCTTTGCATCATGTCGGTACCTCCCTGCCAAGCACGCCCTCGAGCGCCGAACCAATTGTTGCGTTTACGCAGCTACTCCATCGTACGCGATGCGGCGGCCTTCTAAGCGGTGGACCTCCGCCACGTCCAAAGTTTATCTCATGCGACGCCCAACTCCTGGGCGACGGCCTGGAAACCTTCGATGGCCCCTTCCAGAGTCTTATCCTCTACACAGAATGAGATGCGGAAGTAGCCCGGAAGGCCAAACCCTTTGCCCGGTACCACCAGTACGCCATGCTGCTGCAAAGCGTCCACCAAAACCATCTCATCGTCGACGGGAGACTTGGGGAACATGTAGAAAGCGCCTTGCGGCTTGAAGACCTGGTAGCCCATGCCGGTGAGCTGGCCGTGGAGAAAGTCGCGCTTGCGCTGGTACGCTGCCACGTCCACCGTCACGCCCTGGAGTGCCTGAACGACCCGCTGCATCAGTGCAGGTGCGTTGACGAATCCAAGGACCCGGTTGCAGAAGATGAAGGCGTCCATGAGCACGGCGCCGTCTGCATAGGCTGGATGGATGGCGACATAACCGATACGCTCGCCCGGCAGCGCCAGGTCCTTGGAGTGGGAGCTGACGGTGATGGTGCGCTCGTAGACAATTTGGGGGAAGGGGTAGCTGTGGTTGTCGAAAATGATCTTGCGGTAGGGCTCGTCGCTGATGATGAAGACCTCGGTGCCCAACTCGCGCCCCTTGCGCTCAAGAAGCTGGGCCAGATCTTGTAGCAACTCGGGACTGAAGATGGCGCCTGAGGGATTGTTGGGCACATTGAGCAACATCGCTTTGGTGCGGGAGGTGAGTTTTGACTCCAGCTCTTGCAGGTCAGGGTTGAACGCATCGTCGCAGCCAACTATTACCGGTATCCCCTGGTGGTTGGTGACGTAGAAGAGGTATTCGGCGAAGTAGGGAGTAAGGATGATGACCTCGTCGCCGGGGTCAAGTAGCGCGTGGAGCGCCACGTTGATCCCGCCACCAGCCCCTACGCTCATCATGACCTGGGCCGCGGTGTATGGCAGGCCCGTTTCCGAGCCCAGTTCGTCGGCCACCGCTTTGCGGGTATCGGTGAAGCCTGCGTTGGGCATGTAGCGGTGGGCACCGGGCACTGGTTCGTTCACCAGTCGTTGGAGTTCCTGGGTGAATTGGGGTGGCGGTTCCACGACTGGGTTGCCTAAGGAGAGGTCGAAGACATGCTCCTCGCCCCGCTCCTGTTTCAGGGCGATTCCAATCTCAAACATGCGACGTATCCAGGAACTTTCCGCCATGTTCTGCCGGACGCTGTCGGCGATGGCCATGCGATGCACCTATTCGAGGGGTGAGATAAACGACAGGATAGAGGTCAGCCGCTCGGCCTGCAAGCAGGGCGTGCCGGGACGTGTCCTAGACCGACAACTATGGGATTGACGGTGGGCACGATTTGCCGTCGTGATTCTGACTTACGCCCGAATCCATTTACTCCTTCGAGAGTGTCAGGGTGCGCCCTAGCGGACCAATGCCAAAGACCGGCGGACGACCACGAACCCTCCAACGATGATCGAAATATCCACTATCGCCAGGCCGAGCAGGCCGAGCCATGCTGGGGTGGGTGTGAGGAGCACCAGCAGGACTGTTAAGGCTGCGAATGCAGGGAGGGCGATGACGATGGAGGCGACCAGCCAAATGGTGGAGGTGGGCATCAAGAGGCTCCTGGGAGGGTGTTAGCGAACGTAAGTATAATGGGCGCGTCTTGACTCTGTCGTCTCGAGGGCATACAGTGGGTTAAACCCCCTCCAAGGGGGTAGGGTATTAGAGGCGCGGCTCAACGGAGGGTCATCATGCTGGAAGATGTGAAAAGAGACGCACTCAAGCGGTTGAACTATATCGTCGGCCATGTGGAGGGCATAAAGCGTATGGTCGAGTCGGATACCTATTGCGTGGACGTGCTCAAGCAGACCCATGCGGTGCGCCGTTCCTTTGAGAAGCTGGAGGGGGTGCTCCTTAACGGGCATCTGCGGACCTGCGTGCCCGATGGCATTAGTGAGGGTAGGGATGACGAGCTCATTGGCGAATTGATCGAGCTGTACGAGGTAGCGCACCGCTAGAGCGAGGACGAAACCATGACTGGTGAACCTTCCGGAGGAAAAAGACTGGTGACCCTTCGCATTGAGGGGATGACTTGTGCGGCGTGTGTGCATACGGTGCAGACGGCGATTAAGAGTGTTGGCGGTGTGAGCCTTGCTGAGATTAACTTGGCCACGGAGACGGCCAACGTTGCCTACGAGATGGATTCGGCGTCGATTACCCAGATGGCGGCGGCCGTACGATCGGTGGGCTACAGGATTGGCGCCGACCTGGTAGGGATCAACGTTCCCGGCCTTAGTGACGCCTCCAGTGCCAAGCGCATCGAGGAGCGGCTGCTGCGATTGGAGGGGGTGGTCAAGGCTTCGGTGAACCCCGCTGCCGAACGGGTGGAGGTCTATTACGTACCGGGATCGGTGCCCTTGGAGGCCATTCAGGACGCCGTTGAGGCTTCGGGCTACAAGGTGGAGAGCATCGAGTCGGCTGACGAGTTGGCCGCCGACATAGAGCGGCTCTCCAAGCGAGCCGACGCGCGGCTGCTGCGAGACAAGTTCCTGGTGAGCGCTGTCGGGGCTGTGGTAATCATGGTGCTGATGGTCACTCCCGTCGTGGAGGATGCCCTGGGCAGCTTCTGGGTGAACTGTACCGCCTTTGCTATTGCCACGCCGGTGCAGTTCTGGATGGGGCGTCAGTTTTATATTGGCGCCTGGGGCGCGCTGAAGCACCGCACGTCCAACATGAATACTCTTGTAGCCCTAGGCACCTCGGTGGCCTACGCCTATAGCGTCGTGGTGACCTTCTTCGGCGGGCTCTTTTCCGAGTCTACTGGCACTTACTTTGATACAGGTGTCACCATCATCGCCCTCATCCTCTTTGGTCGTTACCTGGAGGCCAGGGCAAAAGGCCAGACATCCGAGTCCATCCGGGCTCTCATGGGTATGCAGCCGCGCACGGCTAGGGTTCTCCGCGATGGTACAGAGCAGGATATTCCCATCACCGACGTGGTCGTGGCCGATCTGGTCCTAGTCAGGCCTGGTGAGCGTCTTCCCGTGGACGGAAAGATTACCGAGGGCGCTTCCACCGTTGACGAGAGCATGCTAACGGGCGAGAGCATTCCGGTGGACAAGGCCGCTGGCGACGAGATTTTCGGCGGTACGATCAACGTGGTGGGCGGCTTCACCTATCGGGCCACCAAGGTGGGGAAGGATACAGCCTTGGCGCAAATTGTGCAGATGGTCCGCCAGGCCCAGGGTTCCAAGGCGCCGATCCAGCGTCTGGCGGATTCGGTCGCTGCCTACTTTGTCCCTGCGGTACTGGGCATTGCTGCGATCACCTTCGTGACTTGGCTGGTTGCGGGCCCATCGCCCGTGTATGAGTTCGCGCTCCTGAACATGAGCGCAGTCCTCATCATCGCCTGCCCATGTGCACTGGGGTTGGCCACGCCCACTGCCATCATGGTCGGTACCGGGAAGGGCGCCGAGCATGGGATCCTCATCCGTGATGCCATGGCCTTGGAGTATGCCTACAAAATCACCACTGTGGTGATGGACAAGACGGGCACTCTTACCCAGGGCAAACCGCAGTTGACTGATGTGCTGCCGCTGGGCGGTATCAGTGAGGACGATCTTTTGTACCTGGCCGCTTCGGTGGAGCGAGGGAGCGAACACCCCATCGCAACCGCTATTGTGGACGGAACGCGGGAGCGCGGTGTAACGCCCTCAGTGGCACAGCAGTTCCAGGCGGCCCCCGGCTTGGGCGTCCGGGCCCAGGTGGATGGCGACTGGATAACGGTGGGGAGTGTGAAACTTGCTCGCCAGGCGGGTGTTTCGCTGGAAGCGGCCCAGGATTTCCCCAGCCTCTGGGCGTCAGAGGGCAAGACTGCCATGGTGGTTCTCAGAGATAACGACCTTCGCGGCCTCATTGCTGTGGCTGACACCGTGCGCCCGGAGTCCAGAGAGGCGGTCCAGCTTCTGGAGTCCCAGGGGTTGGATGTGATGATGCTGACGGGGGATAGCGAGGCGACGGCGCAGGCTATCGCTGCAGAGTTGGGAATCCGTAACGTGGTTGCCGAGGTGATGCCAGACGAGAAGGTGGAAGCGGTGAAGCGGCTCCAGGCCCAGGGCGAGCGAGTTGCCATGGTGGGCGACGGAGTGAACGATGCTCCGGCCCTAGCCCAGGCCGACGTGGGTATCGCCATTGGAACCGGCACTGATGTGGCGTTGGAGACGGCGGATATCGCACTGATGCGTGGTGACGTTCGGGCTGTCGCTCAGGCGATACAGCTTTCCCGTGCCACCATCGTGACCATCAAACAGAACCTTTTTTGGGCCTTCTTCTATAACATGGCGCTGATTCCCGTCGCGGCTGGGATCTTGTATCTCGTCTTTCAAGAAGGAGTCCCCCAGGGGCTCAGTTGGGCCCTCGGCGACTTCGGGTTCCTGAATCCTATGATGGCCGCCTTGGCCATGGCATTCAGCTCCGTTTCAGTGGTGTCGAACAGCCTGCGTCTGCGAAGGTGGAAGCCCGCATAATCTAGACCAAGCGAGGGTAACTCATGACAACGTTGGACAGGATTTTTTCAGGCCCCGACAAGGCGACCGACCCCGTCTGTGGGATGGAGGTCAATATGACAAACCCACCCGGTGGCACGGCGGAACACGAAGGTGGGACCTACTACTTCTGCGCCTCAGGGTGTCGGGAGGCCTTTACGGCCAACCCGAAGGACTTCGTGCAGGCTTAGCCGCTAGGGAGTGATCTCAGGGAGTACGTCTGTCAGCCCTATCACCCTTTGACGAGAGAGGAGAAATGGTCAAAGTCGGCCAGCGGTGTCATCCTGAAGGAGCGGGGCACCAGACCCCTCGTCTATGGACTCGGGGTGACAAAACCCGCCTGCAAGTTATCTTCGCACTCTGTTGTAGATACCAACGCTAGGGCTATGCGCTAAATCGCGCACTCGCCTTCACCGCGCTCCAGCTTGTAGAGGACGGGCTTCCCCCAGTCCATTGAGAGGGTCAAGAAGTAGAGTAGTGCGTTTTGGGTGGAGGCTTCGATACTGAAGCGCCTTGCTTGCGTGATAAACTGCCGCGTAAGGCACGTGCTGGAGAGGAGCAGCAAGGGATGATGACTTCTGAAGTACCTCGCCAATTCGTGAAGTACACCTTCTACACCGTGGCGCCTGAGTGGCGTCGCCTTCCGGATGACGTGCGGCAGGAGGGCAAGCGGCAGTTCGCCAGCGTGGTCGCGGAGTACGCCGAACACCTGACCATCCGCTCATACAGCCTCATGGGCATGCGCGCCGATGCGGAGATGATGCTCTGGTGTGTGAGCCCGGACTTGGAGCACATTCAGCGTTTGAACACCCATCTGGCCCAGACGGGGCTCGGCACCTACCTGGAAATACAACATTCCTATTTGGCTATGACCCGGCGCTCTCTCTACATCGACGACCACGAGCACCAGGAGTCGGAGAGCCGGACACGTATCCGTCCGATGAACAAGCCGTACCTCTTCGTGTACCCCTTCGTGAAGACCCATGAGTGGTATCAGCTCGGCATGGAGGAGCGGCAGCGGATGATGGAGGAGCATTTCCGGGTGGGGCACAAGTACTCCCAGGTGAAAATCCACACCGCTTATTCCTACGGTATGGACGACCAGGAATTCGTTTTGGGGTTCGAGACGGACAGCCCTTCCGAATTCCTGGAGCTGGTCATGGAATTGCGGCCTGCGGAGCAGCGGCCTTACACCGAGCGGGATGTCCCTATCTTCACCTGTCTACTGCAGCCAGTGGATGAGGTGTTGGATAATCTGGGCGGTTGAGGGTATGCAGAGCGCCGGAACGGAAAGGGCCGGCCCTTGGGGGCCGGCCCTTTCTGCCTATTTAGACGCACATTAAGAGTGCTTCATTTCCCTGCATTGGCGTAGTCGAAGTCGTAGTTCAGCTTGATGAAGTCCTTCCACTCTTCGGGGACGGAATCTTCAGTGAAAATGGCCTGTACGGGGCAGACCGGCTCGCAGGCAGCGCAGTCGATGCACTCTTCAGGATTGATGTAGTACATCGTTTCGCCCTCATAGATGCAGTCCACGGGACAGACATCCACACAGGCGGCATCCTTCAGGTCGACACAGGGTTCAACAATGATATAGGTCACGTTTGAGTCTCCTCCTAGCTCCTCTTCGGTGAGTAACCGGCCACTGCCAGGGACATAGTTTACCAGAACAAAGGGCTATTTCAACAGGGATTTGCCGTCTTTTGGTATGGTCCGGCTATCGGGCGGGTGGGCTTCCTCCTGGGCTCTTCTTCACGGCGAGGTTGACGAACGTCTCGGTTCGCCGTACGCCAGGAATGCCGCCGACCCTAGAGCGCAGGAAGATGGCTAGTTCCTCCGGAGAAGGCAGGGACACCCAAATAAATATGTCGTAAGCGCCCGTTGTGATGGTGGCGTATTGCACCTCGTCGAAGCGTGCCAGCTCGCTGGCAACTGGGTCGACGTGAGCTGGGTCCACCTGGAGCCCAACGAGGGCAGTTGTCAACTTGCCCAGCTTGGAGGGGTCTGGTACGGCAACGACTCGGATGACCTGGTCGTCGATCAGATTGCGGAAACGGCGGCGCACGGTGCCTTCGCTGACGTCCAATGCGCTGGCCAATTCGATATTGGAGGCCCGCCCGTTCCTTTGGAGCAGGGCGATAAGCTGGTGGTCGAGGTTATCCATGAAACTCCCTTACAATATGTTCCGAATGTTGCTTATACAATAGATGCTATCAGCGGAATGTGTCAAATGATGGCGTGAAGCGATTAGTTCTTCACAAATTCTATCGAAATAAGGAATAAAGTGGAATTCGTCCGTTTGGTGGGAACCGGCCCTTCGTCCCCTTGACGCTCTTCCGTCCCTCTGGTACGATTTTCGTGTCTGGCACTAACCTTGCTAAAGTAGGGGTTCTAATAATGATGAACGTGACAGTTGCCGCCGCGGTCAAGCTAAAGGAAATTTTGGCTGAAGAGGGCCAGCCTGAGGGTGCTCTTCGGGTTATCGTAGTGCCGAATGGTAGCGGTGCCCAGTACATGCTTTCCATCGAGGACGAGGTTCAGACGGACGACATTGTCCTTCACGAGAATGGGGTTCGCGTGTTGGTTGATGCTGACAGTGCGCCGCTGTTGACTGGTGCGGAAATTGACTACACGGTGGGGCTGATGAAAAGCGGGTTCGTCATCCAGAACCCTAACATCGCCGCTTCGACGGGTGGTTGCGCCTGTGGCGGTGGCAGCTGCGGGTGTGGCTAGCACTAAGCTCGATAGGCTTTTTATTGAGGGAAAGAGGGGGCGCCCGTAAGGGAGCACCCCTCTTTTTTATAAGCGGCCCCACGTCACCCGAGAAGAACCATGCGTCCGGTGGTGGCCGATTCGACCATGGCCAAGGTGACCTCCGCGACTTTTAGTCCATCCCATCCTGAACCAACCGGCTCGGTGCCTGAAACAACGGCCTGGTTGAAGGCTTCCACTTGGCTTGTGTACATCGCGAGCGGGTCGGATGGCGCATACGTTTCCTTGCGGGCTGTCCCTTCGGCGTTGATTTCCAGCGTCCCTTCCAGGTCGGTAAACAGGCTTTGGCGGAATTCACCGCGGCCAAGACTGCCGTAGACGACTACGTCGTTGCGGGATTCGGGGACTCGACGGCCCGCAGTGGCCGTGGCGATGGTGCCGTCTTCGAAGCGCAGAAGCACTGCCGCTAGATGCTCCAGAGGTGCGCTTTGGGTGGCGTCGGTCATGGCGCGAACCTCCACTACCTCCTTGCCTAAAACAAATCGCAGCAGATCGACGCAGTGAACGCCGGAGCCCATCCATGACCCCGCTCCCACCTGATGAGGATCTTCCCACCACTGGGAAATCGGTGGCCGGGGGTTCGGCTTCACCAACCCGCGCACCCCGTAGGCCTATTGGGCCTGGGCGAAGGCGATGGTGCCGAGAACGCCGGCTTGCGCTGCTTCTCGCAGCGCTTGGTGTCCAGGGTGGAACCGCAGGTGAAACCCCACGCCCAGGCGGAAGTCGTGCTTTTTGCAGGCGTCCACCATGCGGTGTGCCTCTTCCATGGTCAAGGCCATGGGCTTCTCCCACAGCACGTGCTTACCGGCCTGGGCAGCTTTCACCGCCTGCTGGGCGTGCAAGAAATTGGGTGAGGCCAGATAGACCACGTCTACTGCCGGATCGCAGAGCATTTCGTCGAAGTCGACATACGCCGTACGGGCGTGGTGCTTGGATGCGAAGGACTCGGCCCGGTCCCGGTCCCGACTGACCACACCCACTATCTCTGAATCCGCTGCGGCGTTGATGGCGGGCGCCATTTTCTGGTACGGATGCCGCCCCGTGCTTACTACTGCCCAGCCTATGGTCATTTGCTCACCTCCGTAACGGTGGAATGGACAGCAACTTTAGGGAACAGGGCCGTCTGTGTCAAAGGCCTGGCGTCGGCTGGACGCGGCGATAAAGAAAGCCCTTGGTTATTTCACCAAGGGCTTTCTTTATCGCCGCGTATGGTCTGGAGGCGCTAGCCGCCGTGCTCTTGGATGTAGCGGAAGGAGGAGAGGGCCGCGGCGATACCATCGCCTACTGCGTTACCCAGCTGACGGTCCGAGAACTGGCGGACGTCACCCGCGACGAACAGGCCAGGCATGCTGGTCTCCATCTGGATATTCGCCAACACGTGGCCTCCATTATCCAGCTCCACTACGTCCTTGAGATAGTCGCTGACGGGGTGAAACCCGATGTAGATGAAGAGGCCCTCCGTGGGTTTAACGGTGGTGGAACCGTCCTTGATATTTTTCAGTGTCAGCTTGTCCACCGCACCGTTTCCTTGGATATCCTGGACCTCCGTGTCCCAGATGAAGCTCATGTTGGGGTTGGCGAAGGCCCGTTCCTGTAGGATCTTGCTTGCCCGCAGCTGGTCGCGACGGTGCACCAACGTGACACTCTTAACCATGCGGGTTAGGTAGAGACCTTCGTCGAGGGCAGCGTCGCCGCCGCCGACCACGGTAACGTCCATGTCCCGGAAGAAGTTGCCGTCGCAGGTCGCGCAGTAGGAGACGCCTCGTCCCGAGAACTCCTCTTCGCCCGGCACCCCCAGCTTGTTGTGCTCGCCACCGGTGGCGATGATGACCGTTTTGCTGGTGTACTCGGCATCCTCGCCAATCACGCGCTTGACCGCCCCATCCAGTTCCAGCCGTATCACCGTGTCATATTTGATGATGGTGCCGAAGCGCACGGCCTGCTTCGCGTACATTTCGGCGAGGTCGACGCCGTTGACGGCTTCGGGAAAGCCGGGGTAGTTTTCGATCTCCCCGGTGTTCAGGATTTGGCCGCCCAGGCCCTGCTTCTCGATGACCAGTGTCTTTAACATGGCCCGGGTTGAGTAGATGGCGGCACTCAGGCCAGCGGCGCCCCCGCCGATAATGATAACGTCGTAGTGGTTGTCGGTTGTCATCTGCCTTCTTTCCTTAAGCCCTTTTTCAGCCTTTTGCCCATGGGTGCCAGCTTGCTGGGTACTCTCTAGTCCCTGCCAACTTAGATGTAAGCTGCGTTAGCAGAGGGGTTCAGCTCCCTAGCTGTGGTACCAGTAGCCGCTTTCACGAAGTTGGCGGAGGGTGATTTCGCAGGTTTCGAGCTTCGCCATTGTAGAGTTATTCTACTCAGCAGTTCTGGGAAATCAAACCAAAAGGCCCCTGTCTGTCAGGGGTTTTGAGGCAGATTAGGAGGCGTTGGTTAGCGGATGTACTAGTAGATTTCGACCACGAGATGTCCTTGGCAGATTAGGGACTTATTTGGTGAAATCCTGTAATGCACTGTCACGATCTTTGCAGTGCTGATAAGTGCTATTGATAATCGGGCTAAAATGGACTAATCCCTTTGGGTGAGCGCATCGTACCTTCAGGCGGTGAGGGAGACGCGGGTAGCGGCGCTGAAATCCCCGGATGGTGGTCGTTGCCATTTGCGCGCGGGCTGGTTGTGCGATAATCCGCCGCACAGTTCAGCCCGCGCGTGCAACGCGCTTCGTGATGTCTGTCGTTCCGAGTCCAGGTTTTAGGCGACGAGGAATCCCGATGGGAATCGGGACCCCGTTCATCCTGAGCTTGTCGAAGGATAATTGTAATTAGGGTGACCGCAGCTGGTCACCAGCCTTTAATCTGTTCCGTAGGGCGTTTATTCATGGATTGGTTCATCATCGGGTTGGCGAGCGCGATGCTCTTCGGCGGCGTAATGGTGGTCGACAAGCGGATGCTGGACCGCCATTTCCCCTCGGTGTCCAGCTTCATCTTCGTGGCGGGGGTGGTTCAGATCGTTATTGGGCTCGTTGCCCTGGCTGTGGCCGTTCCGCTGCTGGGCCTGGCCGATGTCGACGGCTTGGTCATTGGTTTCTGGTCGGGGGTGGTCTGGGCCTTGGGCTTGACTTTCTTCTTCTACGGTTTACGGCTGGAGGAGGTCTCGCGGGCGACGCCCATCTATGGGACCAATCCCCTTTTCGCATCGCTCCTGGCGGTGGTATTCTTGGGTGAGCGCTTGAGCGGACTACAGGTGGGCGCGGTGGCGGCCATCGTAATTGGCGCTGGTCTGGCTTCCTATCGGCCGACACCCGGACGCCGGGGGTTTATATCACCGCGCGCGCTCGCTATTCTGCTGGTGGGTTCAGCGTTGACTGGGATTGCCTTTGTGGTGAACAAAGAAGCTACGACGTTGAGCTCGTTCTGGCTGGTGTTTGGTGGACGTTCCTTGGGTCTGGGTGTGGGGATGGCTGCCTTCGCCTACCGTCGGAGCCTTTTTGCCAACGTGGCGGCAGCGCTGAGCAACCCGACGGCGCGGCGTCTGTATTTCGGCGGTGAAATAGTGATGGCGAGTGCCGCTGTTACGCTCTTGCAGCTTGCCATCACGTTGGGCCCCATATCGCTGGTCAGCGCTTTGAACTCCACCCGTTCCCTCTTTGTACTGGCTATTACGCTGGGGTTGAGCACACGTTTCTGGAATGTGCTGGATGAGCCTATGGATAGGAATACGGTAACGTTGAAACTTGCCTCCACGGCCCTCATAGTAGCGGGAGTTATTGGGCTGGTGCTTTAGCGTGCGGGATTGTCTCGTCTCTCACCTGGTCAGCGAGGCGCTTTAGGACCCGGCATGTAGGTCCAGATCTTGTCCTGGTGATTTAGCCGCCGCCCACAGGCCGGACAATCTCCACGCGGTCGCCGTCGGCCAACCCGATCTGGGCGAATTGGCTGCGGTCTAACACCACGCCGTTGTGCGCCACGGCCACATGCTGGCTGTCCAGGCCCAGGGAGCCCAGGTACTCGGCCACCGATACGGGCGCCTGCAGCTCGCGGGCCTGCCCATTGATAACCAGGGAAATCATAGACGTGACACAGCCCAACCCGTGGTGCTGGGCACGACTCGGAACCCGGTCCTTTGCTGGGCTAGGTGCTGGCAGATCTCCATAAGCTCGTCCAGCTTGTCTGTCCACGTCCGTCCCTGGGTCTGAAATTCCGTCTGCATTGTTGTCATGCAATTTCCTCGTGTTGGCTCAGCCTCCGGCGGTGGGCTCAGCCTATATTGGATCTCTTTCTGCGTTCGAGCCCCTGCGTACGGGTCGATGCAGGGCGTGCCCTGCATCCATAACCAGGAGCAAGCGGCGCGCAGCCTGCTTAGGGTCGGGCGCCGCTAGCACCGCGCGGACCACAGCGACGCCCGAAGCGCCAGCCTCCAGCACTTGGGCCGCGTTCTCCGCCGTTATACCACCGATACCGTAGACAGGAGTGGCGACGTGCTCTGTAACCGTGCGCACCAGTTCGACTCCCACCGTCGTCCCTTCAGGGTGCGTGGCCGATGGGAACACCGTGCCCAGGATTAGCAGGTCCGCCTCGCTCTCTGCCGCAGCCAAGGCCCCTTCTAGGTTGTGGACTGAGCGCCCGATGAGCATTTCGTCGCCAACAAGCTGGCGGGCCCACTCCACCGGAAGCGCCGCCTCAGCTAGTTGGAGACCATCGGCACCGCAGGCTTGAGCGATTTCGACCCCGGCTGCATCGTGGACGTTCACGAATAACAGCGCCCTGTCTTTGGTGACGGAGCGCAGGCTTTGCGCCAGGGCCAGCAGTTCCTGGGGCGGCAGATCCTTCTCTCGGAGCTGGACCATGTGGATGCCACCGACAACGGAGGCATCCACAGCCTTAACAAGAGGCGCGATTCCTCCGCAGAGGTGCCGATCGGTAACCACCAGGGTGTCCCCTATGCCCTTAGTCGGGAGTCCGACACGTTGGTCATTTTTACGGACGTTGCTCACGAGCTAAACCCTTCTTGGTGGCGGTAAGCATGTGCTTCCTAGACATACGCCCTGGGTGGTAATCCTTTTTCTCCGTTCATGGTGAACTGGTCGAACCCCGAGCCTGTGCAAGTGAATCAAGGGCACACCCTACGGCGGTGGTCTCAACCGGCCGTGGGCCTTCTTCAAGGTTGGAGATCCCGTTTATGGGTCTAGGGTAACCCCTGGACCTGGCACCCCTTCTTTCGGACTGCTGGCTTGAGCGTAGGGCTTGCGCTGGATGCGTCCGGCGATGAAGGCTTTGCGTCCAGCCTCTACGCCTTGGCGGAAGGCATCGGCCATCAGCGCCGGGTCTTGGGCCTGGGCGATGGCCGTGTTCACCAGTACCGCATCCGCGCCCATCTCCATTGCCTGGGCCGCGTCGGACGGAACACCCAACCCTGCATCCACGACCACAGGGACTGTGGCCTGTTCGATGATGATGCGAATTTCCTCGGCTGTGTGGATGCCTTGGCCCGAGCCGATAGCCGAGCCGAGGGGCATCACCGTGGCGCAGCCCATTTCCGCCAGCCGCTGGGCCAGCACCGGGTCGGCGTGGATATAGGGCAGCACCGTAAAGCCGTCGTCCAAGAGTTGGCGGGCCGCCTCCACGGTACCGATGGGGTCGGGCAGCAGATAGGTGGCGTCGGGAATGACCTCTAGCTTCACCCAGTTGGGCAGACCCAAAGCGCGCGCGAGCCGCGCCACCAGTAGCGCCTCTTCAGGTGTGCGGCAGCCCGCAGTGTTAGGCAGCACCATAAATCGATTGGGGTCGATGAAGTCCAGGATGGTCCGCTGCCCAGGCGTATTTAGATCCAGCCGGCGAATGGCCACCGTCACCACTTCGGCGCCCGAGGCCTCTAGCGATGCCACCAAGTCCTCATCACTGCGGTGCCGTCCCGTGCCCAGGATGAGCCGGGATCGGAAGGCCCACTCGCCGATATGCAGTAGGTCTTCGGTCATAGATATGCCTCTTGGAGTAATGCCGCCCTATAAAAAAGACCACCGCGCCATTGCAGGACAGGTGGTCGTCCGCCTCCCTGCGCTGGCATTACCCAGGTCAGGTCTTGCCGGTCGCCCCGAGCGGTCGGGGCCTCTCAGCCTGGCTTTCCCAAGCTCCCGGTGGCCTTATCGTACCTCGGCCAGCGTAGCACGGAGGACAAGGTGCGTCAACGCGCTCCCGGGTACATTCGCGCATTGGAGCGGTCACCTGGCCATCGGCTACGACTACATCGACCAATCGCTCCTGCGGATGAATATCAGCGGGCTAACGGGGATTATCGAAGATGCCTGCCGGGCATGCCAGGGGACGTATGGGATGAAACCCCCCTCTTCAGACCCGGCGAGCATCGGCGCTGCTGATGGGTTGGTGAAGCTGCACCGCTCGGGGGTCTTCAATGTGGCGAGTAAGCGTCTGCCTTACGACATAGCGCTCAAGAACAGAGACAGCAATGTGCTGGCTGTAGCGCTGGTGCAGCTTCAGGACGACGGTACTCTGCAGTTCGAGGTGGTGGCCGGGAAGACGCCACCCAGGTCTCGGGTTTCTCCAGCGCCGCGCTCATCTACCGGCGTTAGTCCTACCGAAACAGGTCCTTGGCCGCCTCCCGGATCAGAGGCTTGACGCCCTCAGCTCCCCCCGGCTGGTAGGGGTAGCCCCGAACGATCGCCACGGGTACCCGAGTCAGTTTGTTGGTCACTAGCTCCGCGGCCGCCGCTAGCTCGTCAGCCACGGCGATGGTCGTCGATTGCAGTTCCCGTCCGTAGTTGTCCTGCTCTCCCTTGTAGTCCCGCAGAGCCTTCATGCCCGCTACACCCACCGCCACGTTCTCTGCGCCCTCGCGCCACGGACGTCCGAAGGTGTCGGAGATAATCACCGCCACGTCCGCGCCCGCAACGTTGCTGATATCCTGACGAAACGCCCTGGCCGAACTGTCGGGGTCTAGGGGCAAGAGCGCCACCGTCTCCTCGCCCTCCGGCCCGACGTTGGAGGCGTCCACGCCGGAGTTGGCGCACCGGAATCCGTGACGTGTCTCGGTGATGAGCACTCCGTTATCCATGCGGATCACCCGTTTTGCTTCACGCAAGGCCAACTCAACCACGCGCGCGTCTTTGTCCCAAGCCTCGGCGAACTCCCGGGCCAGGGCCGACGGCTCCACCGTGGTGAGCTTGACCAGCCGGGCTTCGGCCTTGGACACCACCTTTTGCGTGACCACCAGCACATCGCCGTCGGCGAGGGGTGTGCCCTGGGCCTGGGCCGCCTGGACCGTTAGCCTGGCCAGGTCGTCTCCTGGCCGGATGTCTGGCAGTCCTTCGATTCCAATTAGGGTGACCGTTGCTGGCATGGCTCCTCCCGTGTGCGGTTGGTGTGGCCCTCATCCTACGCCAAGCGGCACTCCCGTGGGCGGCTGGTGTGGCCCTTGAAGTGGCTCGTGGGCAGTAGTAAGCGGCCTTCAGGTTAGTTGGGTACGGACGAAGGAAGTGCGAGATGGCAGAGCAGTTGGCTGGGCAGATACATGCGGCAAGCCGGTGCTGAAAGGGCTGAGGGTCCCTCCCCATTATCGTCTGGACGGCGCGCGAACTGAATAGAGAGGTTGCCGGTGACTTACGGGGTTCTATCACGTCTGTGATCGGGGGCCGATTTGAGATGTTACCTGGATGGCGAGTTGGCCTACGACAATCAGGCGAAGGATGCCAGCGGCATCTCCATCGACGACATTCGCGAGCTGAAGATGACCATCCATGAGAAGCTGGAGGCCTTGGCGCCAGATAGATAAAGCGCCTCGGATTAGGAGATATTCGCTTCGCTTTTGATTGACTGGTGCTCCTTTGGCTGATATTCTGAGGAGTGGTATGAATCGATGTTCTGTTGTGTATTTTAACCCCTTCCTTTAGACCCTTCCTTTAACAGGAAGGGGTTTTTTTTGTGTTGAAAAAACAGTGTAGTTATGGAGCGGGACGCTTCACAGGAGGTGAAATATGAGATTGCCAAAATTCCTTCCCCAAGCGCTTATGCCTCGGGAGGATCGGTTCTTCGGTCTTATACGCAGCAGCACGCGGAATTTGCACGAGGTGACCGACAAGCTGGTCGACTTCATGGAGCACTATGAGGACTCCGAAGCGAAAGCGGCGGAGATTAAAGAGTTGGAGGAGGTGGGCGACCACATCATCCACCAGATCATGACCAACCTTCACCGCACCTTCGTGACCCCCTTCGACCGGGAGGATATCGCGCAGCTGGGAGACCGGCTCGACGACGTCGTGGACGGTGCGGAAGAGGTGTCGCGGACGATGATTGAGTACGGGATCACTGCGCCTACCCCCAGGGCTATCGAACTGGCGAAGATCATCGCCCAGGCGGGGGCTTGCCTTGAGCAGGCAGGTGTCATGCTTCAAGGAAAAGGGCCGAAACTCAGAGAGATACTGCCCTTGGCTGTGGAGCTGAACCGTCTGGAAAACGAAGCAGACCAGGTGACCTCCAAGGCCATTGGGGAGCTCTTCGCTCAAGAGAAGGATCCCATAGAAATCATTAAGTGGAAGGATATATACGGCCTGCTGGAGTTCTCCGCCGACCGTTGTGAAGACGCCGCTAATGTCTTAGAGGCCATCGTGCTTAAGCATGCTTGAAATCGTTATCCTGTCCATCAGTATTGGCCTGGCCCTGGCATACGCCTATGGCAACGGTATGAACGATGCCGCTAATGCCATCGCCACGGTCATCTCAACCCGGGTGCTGACCCCCGCGGTTGCCGTGCTTATGGCAGGTGTCCTCAACCTCTTGGGCGCGCTCACTGGCACCGCTGTGGCCAAGACGCTGGGTAAAGGGATTATTGATCCCTCCAACATGACTCAATATGCTGTAATCTCTGCGATCGGTGCCTCCGTTATTTGGGTCACGATCGCTACCCGCCAGGGTTGGCCCGTGAGCGTCAGTCATTCCCTAATCGCCGGCGTTATGGGCGCTGGCATTGCTGTTGCTGGCGTTGGCGCACTGGACGGCAGTATTGTCATCAAGGTACTTTTGGCCCTGGCCCTCTCCCCCATCCTCGGCATCTTGGGGGGGTTCCTTTTCATGCTGCTGCTGTACTGGTTTTTCAGGAGACGCTCCCCCACCGCTGTCAACGCAGTGGGAAGCAAACTTCAGTTGGTCGCAGCCGCCTTCCTCTCCTACAGCCACGGCAAGAACGACGGCCAAAACGCCATGGGGATGATCGCCCTTTCGTGGGCCGTCTACCAAGTGCAGCCCCTGAGCATAGAGCTGTGGATGGTGCTTGCGTCGGCTCTGGCCATCGGTCTGGGAACCGCCCTAGGCGGCATGCGAGTCATCCGCACGCTGGGTATGCGCGTGACACGCCTGGAGCCCATCAACGGGTTTGCCGCCAACGCTATGGCCGCTGCCATCATCGAGGGCGCATCCAACATGGGCCTGCCTGTCAGCACCACGCACACCTCCACCGCCACCATCCTGGGCGTGGGGGCCACCCGACGTCTTTCTGCCGTCCGCTGGGGCGTAACGCGCAACATCATGTTGGCCTGGCTTATTACGTACCCTACTTGTTTCGCCCTGGGCTGGACTCTGGCGAAGCTCACCGGCTTTCTCCCCTAGCCGGGGTAGATGTGCTGTGCGTTGAATAATGAAGGAACCGTCAGTGGGCCAGAGCGGTAGACGCAGTCAACCTGGGACATATTTCACATTCGTGTCTCCGTATAAATGCCCAGGGGATACCTTGGAGGCGAGGAGTTGTATGCACTATGTTGAGGTGGACGTTTCATCAGGCCCCAATACCGATTGGGCCGTGGTGAAGATGTTCGAGTCGATTGAGGAGCCCTGGGACGTGACCACCGAGTCCCAGTGGGGCGAGCCCTGCTTGCTGTTGCCCCACGACGCACGGGCGGTGTAGGGGCTCCATTACCCTCCCAGTAAACGCAGACTCTCCGCTAGCGTCCAAGCCCCGCCGTGAGCACCACGCTCCTGCGAACGATACCAAAGTCGCGTCGCGAGACGCGTCGATAGCCTTTTCCGCCGTTGACCATCGTGTGCAACGCCTTTTCTATGCTGGCTACACCCTGACTCCGTAGACCCGCTCCGGGCTGATCATGACCACAGCCCGGTGGTAGGTCTGGGGAAAGGTTAGGGCATCGTCGAAGTTCATGGTGTTGTTTCCTTCTTGGTAGCCTAGGCCAAGAATACGGCCTGGGCGTGCCTCCGACAGGTTGTGAGTCTTCGACCTGGACCCATAAGCAGTGAAAAATTCATGTAGGTTTAAACTCTAATAAGGCGGCAAGTTAGGCCTACCACCGGATAGTTGACTGCTAGGGTCGTTCGCGCTCTGCCCGGCCGGTCGGTCGGGTTGCGAGGTGGGCAGCCCCCTCCGCTATCCTCCTAGGACAAGAAAGGAATGGGAGGATGATTTCACTGACTGATGAGATGCGTGAGCATATCGACAACGCTCTACCCAACCGGAAGCCGTGCCTGTTGGTAACGGCTTCGGCGCAGGGCTATCCAGGCGTGGGCTACCGGGGCAGCATGATGGTGTTCGACGATGAGCACTTGGCCTACTGGAAACGGCCCTCGGGCGGTGCCAGAGAACACGTGTTGGAGAACCCCCATGTGGCGGTCTTCTTCCGTGACCCGGAGACTAGAGTTGGATGGCGTTTCTTCGGTGACGTGCAGGTCTTCGAGGATGGTCCGACCCGGGAGGGGATTTGGGAGCGGACGGTGCAGCCGGAACGGGACCGCGACCCGGAGAAGCAGGGTTCGGCTGTGCTTATTAGAGTGGACCGAATCTTGGCCATCAATCAGGACGTGGTACAGGATCGGGAAGTCGCAGGAGCCTAGCAAGCGCGAAGCCCGTGGCTCCTATGCGGGGCTAATTAGATTCCGGCTCACGCTGGAATGACGACGGCAAGGCAAGGCCCACCGCAGCGACGTTAGTTATGGGCGCAGTGCACACCCGCTGGGGCCAGGGGGGAGCTTCGTAGAGCTGGTGCAGTGGCGGCGCCCCCCCCTGAACGCGTCAAGGTGCTCTGCATTATGCTTACGACCGATACGCTGAAGCGGCGCTCCGTAGGATTTACGGCGGCAGTTTAGCTAAACATGGCACGGATATTTGCTGCGTGTAGCGAGGCCTCATCAAGGGACCGTGGAAGTTGTGAGTTGGCACTCGCCTTCGTTTAGCACTGATGGGGGCTGGTGCAACGACTTGCCATGACTCGAAAAGGCAACGATTTGGAGGCCAGTGACATCGAGCGACCACCTGTGACTTTGCCGCCGGTGATTCGATGTCCCGTGCCACACGTACAGCGGTTTGGTGTACCAGGAATGGGGGTTCCACGGTGATAAACAGGCGAAGGGATCGGCCTTCTTCAGCCATTCCGTTGTATCTTGGTACGGTCCCGGTATTCGCCAAGCCGGACGTACCAGTCGGCGAGAACTTCTAGCGAATAGGCGGCGTTGGCCGGACTGGAGCTGGGCACCACGAAGATGCGGCTGGTACCGATGCGGCGCTCCTGGGCACCGAGGGCTGGCGACACCTTCGTGCCCTCAGCGTATCGCAGGTAATTCTTATAGGCGGTAAGACCATTGAAACACACCACCAGGGGTTGGTACTTCAAGAGGTTGGCTTTGAGGGTCGGCGCGTCCTGTCGGTAATCGGCAGCGCGCAGGCTTGAGGCGCTAGAGCTGGGACGCTTGACGACATCGGTGAAGCCGACGCCAACTCTGTTCATACGCGCCTCATCTCCGGGTCCGAGGTCGTGCCCGGAGAGGATAATGCCGGAATGGTTGAGCGCCGGCCAGAACCGGTTACGGGCCGTGGCGAAGTAGAGGCCAAGCTTGGCCGAGTAGGCACCGGGGTTGATGCCGACGAACACGATGTCCAAGTCTGACTGGAGGTAGTCGGGCAGTGTTTGCATGGACGTTAGGCCCCAATCATCAAAAGGCGGGCGGCGTTGTCGTGTAGGATGGCCTGCTGCAAGCTGTCATCAAGACCCGCTTCCTGTAAGGCTGCCTTCGCTTCGTTCACGACCCGCCGGGCGCTGAGCAACGGATAATCGGACCCGAAGAGTAGCTTCTCGGCACCGGCCGCCTGGATGGCGGTCGGGAATACTTGGCGCCGGTAGAGGAACGAGGTGGCGGCAGTGTCGAAGTAGACGTTGACTAACGCCTTGCGGACTTCGGGCATCAACTCGTAGAAGAGAAGCCCGCCGCCCCAGTGGGCGCAGACGATGGTGGCGCCGGGATAGCGGTTGATGAAGGACAGCAGCTTATCCGGCGTGACGTCGCCCTTGCCGTCGTAGGTGTGCCCCACGGGTTCTGAGCCGTGGACCACCACAGGCAGGCCGTGCTGTTGCGCTAGTGTCATGACGGGGTCCAGGTACGGCTCATTGGCCAGGTCCAGGCCCTGGGTCGTGGGGTGGAGTTCGCCGATGCCTCGTGCGCCATGTGCAACGCAGCGTTCGACCTCAATAGCGGCGTCATCGCCCCAGACAGGATTGACGCTGCAAAAGGGCACCAAGCGTCCGGGAAAGCGAACGGCGGCCTCGAGTAAGTAGTCGTTGGACTCCCGCGCTATCGTTTGGTCGCTCCAACCGTAACCCTGCACTACGGAGGTCGCCACGCCGTCCTTATCCATGGCCGCCACCAACTCTTCTGCGGTGGCCACGGGCGCATTATCGCGCTTGAAAAGCCCAGCGAAAGTGGCGTCCCGTTCCCGGAGAACGCGGCGTTGGTCGCGGAAAGAGGGAGGAAGGATGTGAGTGTGGAAGTCGATGACCACTATATGACTTGGGGAGGGGGACTACTCGGCCTCCTGGCCGTCTTCGCTGTACTCTTGGTTGCTGAACACACCCACATCACGTCCCTGGTGGACATGAACGATGAAGTCCTCCCGCGAGAGCCCGATGGCATCCAGCATCTGATGATCCATGTCTTCGATGAGGTCTTGGATCTCGTCCTGGGTGAAACGCTCGCTGACGCAGAGGGTGGCGTGGATCAGATTGCCGGCGAAATGGATATCCAGCCGGCCTTGGGGCTCGTCTTCGTCCAGGATGGTGTACACCTCGGAGTAGGGGGTGCGGCACTCGCGTTCAAATCGAAGTTCCATGGCAAGCTCCTTCCTGGAACGAGTCTGGTGACATTGGGCAAAGACATCTAGCGAGGAGGGGATTACCCCCGAACCTGGCCGTTGCCCAAAGCCACCCACTTGTAGGTGGTGAGTTCCTGCAGCCCCATGGGGCCGCGGGCATGCAGCTTATTGGTGCTGATGGCCACCTCGGCGCCCAGACCGAATTGGCCTCCATCGTTGAAACGAGTGCTGGCGTTGACCAATACGACGCCTGCGTCCACCTCATCGACAAACCGCATGGCGTTGGCGTAATCGGAGGTGAGAATCGCTTCAGTGTGGCCGGAGCCGTGGGTTTCGATGTGCTCAATGGCCTCGTCCATGGAGTCGACCACCTTTACAGAGAGCACTAGGGCCAGGAACTCGGTGCCCCAGTCGTTAGTGGTCGCCGCGCTGACCAGGCCATTGCCGGGCCCGATTAGGGCCAACGCTCGGTGGTCGCAATGCAACTCCACGTTAGCTGACGCTAGTTTCGCTGCCATCTTCGGTAGCACTGCGGGCGCCGCCAATGGATGCACCAGAACGGTGTCGAGGGCATTGCATTTGGCGGGGGCCTGGACCTTGGCGTTAAAGATGACGTCGGCGGCCATGTCCGCGTCCGCAGTGGCATCCACGTAGGTATGACACACGCCGATGCCACCGGTGATGGACGGCATGGTCGCCTCGGCATTAACGAAGTGGACCAGGTCGGGACCGCCTCGGGGGATTAGCAGGTCGATATACGCATCAAGCTTTACCATTTGCTGTACCAGAGCCCGATCGGTGGACTCTATGATCTGGACGGCGTCGGCAGGCACACCTGAACCCTCCAGCGCGGCCCTGATCACCTTACCCAGAGCCCTGTTGGTGTTGATGGCGTCGCTGCCACCCCGGAGGATGACGGCGTTGCCCGACTTGAGGCACAGGGAGGAGATGTCGGCTGGTACCTCCGGGCGCGCTTCGAAGATGGTGCCGATGACACCCAGAGGCACTCGGCGCCGGGCCAGGCGAATACCATTGGCCAGTACCTTGGCGTCGAACTCCTCCCCCACGGGGTCGGGAAGGGTGGCCACGGTACGGACACCGTTGGCCATTGACTTGAGCCCCTCGGCGGTGAGCTCGAGCCTGGCAAGGAACGCCGCCGCAAGTCCGGTCTTCCGGCCAGCGTCCATGTCCAATGTGTTGGCTGCTAGGAGCGTGTTAGCCTCGCGTTCCAAGGCATCGGAGATGGCAAGGATCGCCTCGTTCTTCGCTCCGGTGGAGAGGCTGCGCACATGCCGTGACGCAGCCCGTGCGGCCTGGGCTTTGCTGAGCAGCTCCGATGCGACGGTGGTCACGGCAGCCTCCCTACAGAACGGCCATGTTGTTCCGGTGGACGACTTCATCCCCGAAATGGTGGCCTAGTTTGCTTAAAATCTTGTCCGATTTCTCTCCCATGATGACACGGAGCTCGTCATCCGCATAGTTGACGATACCGCATGCGACCTGCTGGTCGCTCGGCCCATGGATAATGACGAAGTCGCCCCGTTCGAAGTGGCCGCTCACCTGCCGAACGCCTGCGGGGAGCAGGCTGGTGTGATTGTCGAGCAGGGCGCTGACGGCGCCTCCGTCAACCATGATGGTGCCGCGGTTTTGGGCCAGCCCACTTAGCATCCAACGTTTGCGGCTTTCCATGCGGGAGACAGTAGTTGGGAAGAGGGTGCCCACACGCTCGCCGCGTGCCGCCCGACAGATGACGTCTCGCTCGGTACCTCCGGCGATGACGACCGTCACGCCGAAGGAGGTGGCAAGTTTGGCAGCCATGAGTTTGGCATGCATACCACCGCGGCTCACCTTGCTCACGTGGGATGCGGCCATGGCCATCACCTGCTCGTCAATAACTTTCACCTCAGGAACTAAGGTTGCGGAGTGATCGCTTTTGGGGTCACCGCTAAAAAGACCGGCCGTGTCGGTCAGCAACAGGAGGAGGTCTGCGTCGATAAGATTAGCCACGAGGGCGGATAGGTGGTCATTATCGCCGAAACCCGCTGAAATCTCCTCAGCATTGACCACGTCGTTCTCATTCACCACCGGCATGACACCGCGGTCCAGAAGACCCTCCAGCGTATTGCGGACGTTCAGATAGCCTTGACGGTCTTCTAGGTCATGACGAGTGAGCAGCGCCTGGGCAACCAAGGTGCCCGATGCCGAGAAGCACTCTTCGTACCGGTGCATGAGCCTGCTTTGCCCGACTGCGGCCAGGAGCTGATTGCCCGAGACCGTGTGGTTATCCACGCTCTTGCCCAGCGATTCGCGGCCAGCCGCGATGGCGCCGGAACTGACCAGGAGGGGCTGTGCTCCCAAACCCCGCAGGGCCACCAGCTGGTCAGCCAAAGAGGCCAATACCGTCATGTCCAGCGAATGCCCTCGGTTGGCCAGCACATTTGTCCCAGCCTTAATGACCACACGGCGGTATACGAGAGGTGGTGAAGCCTGGTTCGGCAGTAGTAAAGATGTGGGGAGCGCCATTTTGTGTGCCACCGTCATTATGGGGATGTTCGCGCATGCAAGGAATAGGTGTGCGTTTGCTGTCGGCCAATTATACCCCCCTTTTTATCCCCCTGTTGAAGGGGCCAGTAAAAGAGCACCCCGGTAGCACCGGGGTGCTCTTTTACTGGAAACCACGCAGGCCTATCTAAAAGAAGACGCTTAGGTTCTTGGCATTATGATGTTGGCATCGAGAACGATGGTGCGCTTAGCCACCTTCCACTGACCATCCTCCCTACGCAGCACGTCGTCACGGCATCCCACGAAGAAGTCCTGGTCGGTTTCCAAGTGTGTCCTGTAATGTATGAAGTCGGTTCGGGCTCGCACTTCGTTGTTACCCAGCTCCGCTACTTTTAAATTGGACACAATGCGGCGTGTCCGCGACGGCGGATCCTCCGCCCAGCCCATGCCCGTTTCTAGCCGGGCGATCCGCATCTTTATGCTCTCCGTGTCCTCTTCTAAGAGCGCCAAGTCGCCCAGCGGGGTGACCTCCCGCGCCATGAAGTAGAAGAGGTAGTCGGCCAGGATATTTAGCCTGTCGTGGAACTTCCTATCGTCCAGCAGCTTAGCCTAGTAGAGCATTAACTCGTTGCTCTCAAACCGTAGGTCTTAAGTGACAGCCATGCGCCTACCGCTCTCGTCTTTGTGCCTTAGTCGTATAAACGGGTTGCGAGAATCTTATGAGACATAGATCCGCAGGGGCCCCAAGGGTAGTCGGAGGAAATGAACAAACCGTGAATCAGACGAAAATAGATGAGAACAAGTCGTGCGTGAATGATCTCCCACTTTGTAACGGAGAGTGGTCGGGTGTATGTTAAAATATCCCTAGGGCCGCTCGGTGCGGTCCTTCGCGGCGTTATACGAGCATGCTAGCTAGTTACAGCATGGTTGGAGATCCATATTCATGAAGGAGTGGGTGTGAGCCTGGGAGGACTCTTCGATGTTCTGCGCGAGGTCCCAGCGTACCAGCGCGTTGCTGATGGTCTGGTCCGCGGAAGCCGTCTGGAAGTCTCGGTACCAGATGCGGCCAAGCCCGTTGTCTTGGGTGCGCTGTGGCAACAGCTTAACGCACCGGTTTTAGTGGTCTGTGCGCGTCCGGAAGATGCCCGGCGGTTAGTGGAGCAGCTGGAGGTCTATTGCGGCGAAAGCGTGCAAGTCCACCATTTTGTGGAATCGGAAGTCCTACCCTATGAGCGTATGGCCGTGGACATTTCCACGGTACACCAGCGGCTTAGCGTCCTGGGGGCAGTCCGTGACCCTGACACTGCTCCCTTGGTGGTGGCCTCGACCATGGCGCTAATGCAGCGGACCCTGGCGCCCCAACTGCTCGACGAGTTGGTACATACCATCACTGTGGGCGATGCAATCTCTACTGAATCACTCCTCCAGCGGTGGGTGCGCATGGGCTATGAGGTGGTCCCCATGGTCGAAGCGCCAGGGAGCGTCAGCCGGAGGGGGGGCATCATCGATATTTTTACGCCAGGGCAGGCCTTGCCGGTTCGCATCGATTTGTGGGGTGACCGGGTCGATTCGCTGAGGTTGTTTGACCCTGGCACCCAGCGTTCTCTGGAGCCGGTAGAGTCGGTGTCCATCCTTCCGGCTCTTGAAATACTGCCCAGCCTGGCCTCCAACGACCAGATTGATCGGCTGATGAGTGGGCTGGATTACTCCAACACTAAGACAGCGGAGCGTGACCGGATGAATGAGGGCCTGGCCGAGTTGATGGCTGGCACAAACATGGGAACTGCCGGTTTTTTCTCTGGCTTCTTCCACGGTCATACACTCCTCGATCACATCGACAACACCTCTTCCGGTCAGCGGATGGTGCTGGTCCTCAATGAGCCCTCGGAGCAGCGGGAATCAGCCCAGGGCTGGGAGGGGAGGACGGAGAAGCTCCGGCTCACCAAGGAGGAACGGGGCGATATTCCCCTTCATTTCCCCCCCAGCTTGGAAGCCTGGGAGCCGTTGTCCAACCGTCTGGAAGCGTGGCCAACCCGGCTAAAGATTAGCCGTTACCACCAAGGCCCAGGCGCTTCGGCCCTCGTGCTCCCCTTTGGCCCTTGCACCTCCTATCACAGCCAGATGGAACGGCTGAACGAAGACCTTCTGGGGATGCGGATAGGCTCGGTGGTCATCGCAAGCCAGCACTCGCAACGCATCACTGAAGTGCTCCAGGAGGGTGACGTGGGCGCCCGCGAAGTGCGTGAGCTCACGGAGGCGCCAACTAACTCAGCGGTCACCGTTGTGCACGCGGCGCTCACCGAGGGCTGGACGCTTCGCGCTCATGAGGAGGATGAGGCCCCTCTGTTGACCGTGTTCACCGACACCGAGGTCTTTGGAAATCAAAAGCGCCAGCCCCTGCGGCGCCGGACATCGTCGCGGCGGCGATTGGACGTGGAGGAGCTGGTACCCGGACAAATGGTGGTACACACCGATCATGGTATCGGTCGCTACACGGGCATCACGGAGATGGGTGGGGAGGGCACCGAGCGGGAATACCTGATGCTTGAGTACGCTCAGGGCGACAAGCTCTATGTGCCCATGGACCAGCTGGACCGCGTCGGGCCATATGTGGGCGGCGCCGACCAGCCACCAACCCCCAGCCGGCTTGGAACTCAGGAATGGGGCCGTACGGTGGCCCGGGCCAGGGAGGCCACCCGTCGTCTGGCTGTGGACCTGCTGGCCCTGTATGCTCGCCGCGAGACCGCTGAGGGGCATGCCTTTGCGCCTGATTCGCCATGGCAGCGGGAGATGGAGGACGCCTTCCCCTTTGTGGAAACTCCGGATCAGGCAGAGGCAATCCACCAGGTAAAGGTGGACATGGAGGGCATTCGGCCCATGGACCGGCTGGTGTGCGGCGACGTGGGTTATGGCAAGACGGAAGTTGCCCTCCGCGCTGCGTTCAAGGCGGTCACCGAGGGCAAGCAGGTGGCGGTGCTGGTGCCCACCACAGTCCTCGCCCAACAGCATTACGTGACCTTCACCGAGCGCTTCGATATGTACGCGATTCGGACCGAGGTGCTAAGCCGGTTCCGGACAGGCCGTGAGCAGGATGAGGTTGTCGCCGCACTCAAGCAGGGCCAGGTGGATATCGTCATCGGCACGCACCGCCTACTCCAGAAGGATGTGGGTTTCAAAGACCTGGGTCTGGTGATCATCGACGAGGAACACCGATTTGGGGTGGGCCACAAGGAGCGGCTCAAGGAGATGCGAAGCGAGGTGGATGTGCTGACTATGACGGCCACGCCTATCCCACGCACATTGCACATGGCTGTGGCGGGTATTCGCGATATCTCCACAATGGAGACCCCGCCGGAGCAGCGCCTGCCCATCAAGACCCATCTGGGTGAGTCTTCCGACGAGGTGGTGCGTGAGGCGGTACTCCGGGAGTTAGACCGGGGCGGCCAGGTTTTCTATCTCCACAACCGAGTTAAGAGCATCGACCTCGCTGCCAATCAGCTCCGTGAGCTGCTCCCCGAGGCCAGGGTTATGGTCGCCCACGGCCAGATGAGGGAAGGTGAACTGGCGCGGGCGATGTCCGAATTCGCGGCTGGCGAGGCCGATGTGCTCCTCTGCACCACCATCATCGAATCGGGCCTCGACTTACCTGCAGTCAACACGCTCATCATCGAACGGGCAGATCGCTTCGGGCTCTCCCAGCTCTATCAGCTTCGGGGCCGGATAGGCCGGAGGGCGCATCGGGGATACGCCTATCTCTTGGTGCCGAGAGGACGGAGGATTACGGAGACGGCCCAGCGGCGTCTGCAGACGGTTATTGCGGCTACAGAGCTGGGAGCCGGTTTTCGCATTGCGATGAAAGACTTGGAAATCAGAGGCGCCGGGAACCTCTTAGGCGCGGAGCAGAGTGGGTACATCCATGCGGTGGGTTTTGACCTTTACTCACGGTTGCTCTCCGAGGCGGTGGCAGCGCTGCGGGCGGCCCGAGACGGGGAGGAACCGTCCGCGCCCGTCGATAGGCCTGAGCCCCAAATCGACCTCGGCCTGCCGGCGTTCATCCCCGAAGACCTTGTGGAGCATGTGCCGACCCGGATGATGATCTACCAACAGATGGGCGGAGTCCGGGAGGACCAGGAGGTGGATGAGCTTGTCCAGAGCTTGCGGGACCGGTTTGGCGGACTACCTGACGAAGTACATCACCTGTTCTACGGTCTGCGAGTCAAGGTCTTGGCAAGGCGTGCCAGGGTCGAATCGGTTTCCAGGCGTGGCGACCAAATAATCCTGAAACTGGTGGACCCCGTTGGGGGCGCGCGCGTTCCTTTGGAGCGGGCTCTGGGCCATGGCGTGCGCGCCGGCAATCAGCAGTTGCACCTCCCGTTGAACTCAGGAGAGACGGGCGGTGACGAACTGCCCTGGGGGCAGGTGCTCATCGAGATTCTCTCGCGCTTGGAGAGCTTCCAACAGCAACTGCCCGAGGCACTTGATGGGGTGATGGGCCGTCAGGCCTGAGACTCTTTCAGGTGCCCTCTGGAGGGAGTGTGGTCCTGCCGTTGGGGCGGCGGCCGCCATTGGAGGGGCGCCGCCTGGTGGAAGAAGAGTTCCTCCTCGGCCTGCCGCCGAACGATGAAGACTCGCGATCGGTGAGGCGTGGTTGACTCTCAGTCACCTCGACTCCTCCGGGGAGGAAGGGTGGTGCCGCCGAGCCGCGCAGCTCTACCAGCAGATCCGTCTCCTTCGAATCAAGCGTCCCCGCCTCCGACTTCAAACGGAGCAACGTAAAGACGAGAGCCTTGATTTCCTCGGTGAGGTCGGCGAAATAAATCTGATATGACATGGGGGATTCTCATGGTGACGGGCTGGTATGTCGAAAGGGCCGTCATTCCTATCTTATACCCGTTGAGCCGAGAGGGGAAAGCCGCTTCCGTGCACATAAGGGAGCACTTCCCGGAGGGTTGAGATGATGGGAGCATCTTTTACTGGAGGGGATGCCCCTTGGCGCAGCAAGAAAAGCGCGTGCATACCGGCGTTGCGTGCGCCCACCACGTCACCCTCGTAGCTGTCGCCCACGTGGAGCGCTTCATCGGGTTCGCCCTGGAGCTTGCTGAGGGCGTTCTGAAAGATAGCTAGGTGCGGCTTTGCCAAATCTACGTCGGAGTTGGCCGACCATTTCTGAACCAGGCCGCGAAGTCCCAGTTGGTCGATGAAGCCAGCTAGCCGGTGGGAGCGCATCGTCGTAGAACGCCAGATCCGGTGACGCCTTTTTGACCCGTTCCCAGATGCACAGGGCCTGTTCAACCGTCACGGACGCTCCCGCTGTGTCCAGTAAACGGCGCGCATATTGGGCGAATAAGACCCATTGTTCGGCGAACGCTGGTCACACGGGGTCGTCGAGCCTGGGGTCGTGGGGTTGTGTCAGCGCTGCACCGAGCAGCCGTTGGGTTTGGAAAATGACACGGCCTCGTTTCGCTTCGAAGATGTCGCCAGGAAAACGGGGGGCCACCTAAAATGGCGTAACGTATGGGCCCTGGCGCTTCGCATGGCGCTCCGCCCAAGTGTAGAGTTCCGCGGTGCGGTGAACATAGCCGGGCACCATGTTTTCTTGACGGGCACGCCGCGGTTCCCCTAGACTGAGGCGCGCGATGGCTCTTCAGTCATCGTCAATTCTTACCTGTACTGGAGCGTGCTTGCATGCGCTCCTTTTTTTGTTCTTACCACGGACAGTGAACCAACGTAGAGCGAATGGAGGGACCCCATGAGTGTGCTTGCCCAGCAGGATCCGGTAATAGCCAACGCCATAGCCCAAGAGGTCCAGCGCCAACAGAACAGCGTGGTGCTCATAGCATCCGAAAACTACACCAGCCCAGCGGTCTTGGAGGCCCAGGGCTCGGTGCTAACCAACAAGTACGCCGAGGGGTATCCGGGCCGACGTTACTATGGCGGTTGTGAATTCGTGGACATCGCTGAGCAGACAGCCATCGACCGCGCCCTGGAGCTCTTTGGCGTGGAGCACGCCAACGTCCAGCCTCACGCGGGTGCCCAGGCTAATATGGCGGCCTACGCCGCGTTGCTGGAGCCCGGTGATACGGTAATGGGCCTGCGGTTGGATCAAGGGGGGCACCTGACCCACGGGAGTCCTGTGAACTTCTCCAGCAAGACCTACAACTTTGTGGCTTACGGGTTGGACCCGGAAACGGAGCAGCTCGATTACGACAACATAGCGCTCCTAGCCAGAGAGCACCGGCCTAAGGTCATCGTCGCGGGGTATACCGCATACTCACGTACCATTGACTTCGAGCGGTTTGGTGAGATAGCCAAAGAGGTTGGCGCCGTGCTCATGGTGGATATGGCCCACATCGCTGGCCTGATTGCTGCCGGCGTCCACCCATCGCCCGCGGGTCATGCCGCGGTCATCACCAGCACCACTCATAAGACGCTTCGGGGTCCCCGGGGCGCCCTCATCCTCTCCACGGAGGAGCTTCGACGGAAGGTAGACCGCGCCGTATTCCCGTTTACGCAGGGCGGTCCCATGATGCATGCCATTGCTGCCAAGGCCGTCTGTTTTGCCGAGGCTCTCGATCCCTCCTTCCAGGTGTACGGCCAACGGGTCGTCGACAATGCCCAAGCCCTGGCAGCAACCTTAGAGGCGGAGGGTGCGCGCATCGTTTCCGGAGGGACCGACAATCATCTGCTGCTGGTGGACCTCACCCCCTTGAAATGCACGGGCCAGGAAGCCGAAGAGGCCCTGGGCCGGGTGGGTATCACCGTGAACAAGAATGCCATCCCCAACGATCCGCTGCCACCTCGTGTCACCAGCGGCCTTCGGCTGGGTACACCGGCGGTCAGCACCCGGGGCTTCGGGGTGGAAGAACTTCAAAGCGTGGCCCATCTCATCATGAAGACGATTAACCACCGAGGCGACGGCCAAGTGGAGCAGGCAGTTCGCGAAGAGGTACTCGCGCTCACCGGCAAGTTCCCGGTGCCGGGGCTGGAACAGGACTCTTAGCGGTCTGCTAAGTGCCCATTGGTTGAGCCGGTGTATGACGCATAACATTCGCCGAATCGGGCTGGGATGCTTATGGGGCTGGTCGTCGGCTCGTTGAGCGTGGGCGGGCCCCATGCTATAATTCGTAGTCGTGTAGCCGATTGGAGAGTGGAGGAGACGTGCGTCAATACGAACTACTGCTGGTCATTGACCCTCAGATTGATGACGAGCAGGTGGAGAGTGTGAAAGAGCGGGTGAAGAAATTCGTCACCGACAATGGCGGCGAGGTCGCTGAGGAGGACCATTGGGGGCGTAAAAAGTTGGCCTACAAGATTGGCCAGCACGCCGAAGGGAACTATTACCTGGCGCAACTCAGCTTAGATCCTGCTCCTGCTAAGGCCTTCGAGGGGACACTCAATCTCTCGGAGGAGATCATTCGGCACATGCTGGTGCTCCAAGAGAAGTAGTACTGGCTCTCGCGGGAGCAATTAGGGAGAGGTGTGCGATGGTTGGTCTCAATAAGATGATGATTATTGGCAACGTTGGCACAGACCCAGAGATGCGCTACACCCCCAACGGGAACCCGGTCACTTCGTTTCGCATCGCTGCCAGCCGGAGCTATACCACGCAAGACGGCGAGCGGCGTCAGGAAACAGAATGGTTTACTGTGGTCACCTGGAACCAGTTGGCGGAGCAATGTAATCAGTATCTGTCTAAGGGCCGGAAGGCCTACGTCGAAGGACGACTGCAGTCGCACCAGTGGGAAGGAAATGACGGTCAAACCCGCTTTAGGAACGAGATTGTTGCCGACAGGGTGATGTTCTTGGACCGCCCTGGAGCTGAAAGATCTGAAGATGCGGGCAGCGCGGTCCTCGCGACTGAGGACACGCTAACTACGGACGAGCTGCCCATATAGGAGTAGGAAGGAGAACGATTCATGGTCCAAAGTGGCGTCCGGCGTCGTCGTCCTGGCGGGCGACGGTTTCCCCCCCGGCGAAAGGTCTGCGCTTTCTGCGTGGACAAAGTTGAGCAGATTAGCTACAAAGACGTATCGCGTATTCGCCGGTTTATTTCTGATTGGGGCAAGATTGAGCCTCGCCGGAAGACCGGTACGTGCGCACCTCATCAGCGGGCGCTGACCCGTGCCATAAAACGGGCCAGGTATGTGGCGCTGATACCCTTCACGGGTTCTCACACGATGATGGACATCAGTCCGCTCGAAGGGCCCCGCAGCGAGCGCTTCCGTGCCGATAGGCGGGATCGTGCCGCCCGGGCACCGCAGTTTGGAGAGCGACCTCCTGTGAGCAGTCCACCCAGTGAAACTGTGGAGGCTGGGGATGGGACAGGAGCCCCGGAGGCGACAGCAGTGACGAATGGAGCGGCAACGTCCCCAGAAGCCGAAGTCGCCCCGGAAAGTGTCGTGGTTGTCGCTGAGAAATCGGATGAAGCAGGGGCCGGTGAAACAGAGCCCCAGGAGCCGGTTGCCGAGACCAGCGACTCCAGTCATGATGAGCAGGCCCCCACGTCCTGACTTGAGAGGGTTGGTTTCTGCCAGCCTTTAGTTTCACTTCCTGTGGGCGGGCTTGGGCATGACGAGCGGAGGAACTGATGCGACAACGCAGACGGGCTCAGCGGGGGCATTTCGGTCCCCCCGTCGTAGCGGGCACGCAACGAGGCCGGTTCGAACCGGAAAAGCGACAGCAGCGGTTTCTCTACGGAGGGGCCGCGGTAGTCGTTGTATTTCTTGTCGTGCTCCTGGTGGGCGGATTCTACCTCACCAGCTTCGCTCCCCCTCGTAAAACAGTGGCCAAAATTGGCGACGAAACGGTGCAACTCCGTGATGTGGCGGCCCACACGCGGCTCATAAACGGCTTCACTGGCCAGGTTGATCCTGAGAATGCACTGAACTTGATGGTTCGTAACGAAGTGCTGCGCCAGTTTTCTGGGCCCTCCTTACAGATCGCCTTACCGTCCAACGACGTGGACGAAGCGATGATTAGGCGGTTCGAGACTCCTAACGAAGAGGGTGTGTTCCCCCCCTTGATGACCGCCATTGGCCAGGAGCGGTTCCAAGATTTTAAGGACGCTTTTAGCGTGGACAGCGAGGAGTTGCGAGGCTTTGAGGAGGGCGAATTACTTATCCGAACGGTGGAAAATGTAATGGCCCTCCTGGTGCCGAGTCCCCAGTCGCAGGTGTTTCTCCATTGGATTGTGGTGGGTACTCCGGCGGAAGGCGATACCGTCTTGGCGCGCTTGACGGGAGGCGAGGTGTTCGAGGAGGTGGCTGCTGAGGTCAACCAAGAGTTGTTCCTTGCCGATGCCAACGGGGAGGTCGGCTGGATGCCAGCGAAGGTTTTCCCTGAGTTCGATGCGGTTTTCTTCAACGCCGAGCTGGAAGAGTTTATCGGACCGTTGAATACTAGTATTGGCACTATGATAGCCAAGATCACTCAGGGGCCAGAGGTACAAGACCTGTCGGACGAGATGATTGATCTCCTCGCAGCCGCTAACCGAGACATGTGGGTACAGTCGCGGATTGACGAAGCTGTGACTGACTTCAATTTCGACCGCGATGATTTGATTTGGGTACTGGATCACCTGAACTAAGCACGAAGTCTCAGGGAGTGCGCTTGGCAAACAACCGCGAGATTGGCATTGGCCTGATGGGCCTGGGTGTTGTGGGAACGGAAGTGGCTCGCACCCTCCTAGAGAAGGAGCACTCCATCTCTTCTAAGCTGGGCTGCACGGTGCGCATCAAGCGTATCCTCGTGCGAGCACCAGAGAAGGAGCGTCGTTACGTGCCCGCCGATGTCGTCCTCACTGATGGAGCGGAAGGCCTGATAGATGACCCTGCCATCGATATCATTGTCGAGGTTATGGGTGGTGAATATCCCGCTTTGGAGTACGTGCAGCGTGCCCTTCGGGCGGGGAAACACGTCGTGACCGCGAACAAAGAGATGATGGCTAAGCACGGGCCTGAAATCCTCACCCTGGCCCACGAGCACAGCGTTAGCATCAGGTTTGAGGCAGGCGTTGGCGGGGGCATTCCCATCATCGGCCCGTTGCTCAAGGACCTTCTGGCCAACGATATCTATGGTATCAGTGCCATCATCAACGGCACGACTAATTACGTGCTGACCAAGATGGGGATGGAAGGACTGGAGTTCAACGATGCCGTCCGTCAGGCCCAGGCACTAGGGTACGCAGAGGCTGATCCCGCTGCCGATGTGGAAGGGCTCGATGCGGCCTATAAGCTTGCAATCCTTGCCAGTTTGGCGTTCCACACAAAGATACATGCCTCCGATGTTTACTACGAGGGCATCACCAAGCTCGGCCCTGCCGACTTCAAATATGCCGCAGAGCTTGGGTACGCAATCAAACTCTTGGCCATTGGCCGGATGGAAGGAACATCCATCCAGGTGCGGGTGCATCCAACTCTGGTTCCGGTGGAGCATCCCCTGGCCAGCGTTTGCGGGGTTTTCAACGCGGTGGAACTCGAAGGTGACTTGGTGGGCCAGGTGATGTTTTCTGGACAAGGAGCGGGAGGCCAACCGACCGCCAGTGCGGTGGTTGGCGATGTCTTGGACATTGCTCGGAACATTGTCTCCGGTTCAAACCCTCCGGCTCCGCTGCTGCTCGACGGCGCGTGCACTATCCAGCCCATGGCGGATCTAGAGACCCAGTACTATATTCGTCTCTTGGCAGTGGACGAGCCTGGGGTCATGGCGCAGATTACGACGGTGCTGGGAGACCTTAAAGTGAGTCTCGCCTCGGTCATTCAAAAGGAAATCGTTCAGCCGGAGGGATTTTCGGAAATTGTCATCACCACCCACACAGCGAAGGAATCCGCCGTTCAGGAGGCGGTTCAGCGCATGCGTAGCCTTGGATCAGTCCAAGAAGTCTCAAACCTGGTGAGGATGCTCGACGGAGAGGGCTGAGGTCCTCTCCGGGGACCCACTATTCGGGGGAAAGGATGCGGAAATGGGCGACGGGGTCCTCCTCCGTTACAAAGACTACTTACCAGTAACGGCCAATACGCCACTCCTCTCCATGGGAGAGGGTGATACACCCTTGGTCCGTTCCCGCTGGCTGGCATCGGAACTCGGCTGTGCAGCGCTGTACTTCAAATTGGAAGGATGCAATCCCACGGGCTCGTTTAAGGACAGGGGGATGGTGGTGGCGGTGGCCAAAGCCCTTGAGGCTGGCAACGACACCATCCTTTGCGCCTCTACCGGCAACACCAGCGCGTCGGCTGCGGCCTACGGTGCCTATGCCGGTCTCCAAACGGTGGTATTGGTCCCGAAAGGCAGCGTTGCAGAGGGGAAGCTCGCGCAGGCCACCGCCTTCGGTGCGCGGATTATCCTGGTTCGCGGCAACTTCGACCGCTCGTTGGGTTTAGCCAGAGAGTTGGCCCAGCGCTTTCCTGTCAGCCTGGTAAACTCAGTGAATCCCCATCGGCTTGAAGGACAAAAAACAGCCGCTTTCGAGATTGTTGACGCTCTGGGCGACGTCCCCGATTATCTCTACATCCCAGTGGGGAACGCGGGCAATATCACCGCGTACTGGATGGGGTTTCAGGAGTACCAACGAATAAAAAGCGCTCGCCGGCTGCCGATGATGATGGGGTTTCAGGCGGCGGGTGCCGCGCCGATTGTTGCCGGGAAGCCAGTCGATTCGCCGGAAACGGTGGCCTCGGCCATTCGTATAGGTAATCCCGCCAGTTGGGAGGGCGCCATCCGTGCCCGGGACGAGTCCGGCGGGGCTATCGATAGTGTGACGGACGAAGAAATCATGGATGCCTATAAGGCCCTGGCCCGCAAGGAGGGAATCTTCTGCGAGCCTGCGTCCGCAGCTTCCGTCGCCGGGTTGATAAAGTCGGTACGGTATGGCGGTCTGGACATGCGGGAGAAGTCGGTGGTGTGCGTCATCACGGGCTCCGGTCTCAAGGACCCGGCTGCCGCCGTTCATCTGGCCGACGTGCCAACCCACGAAAGCGATGCAGAGATTGAAGCCGTGGCCCGGCTTATGGATATGGGCACACCAGCAGGACCTCGAGAGGTATAGATGGCCATAGAAACGAGTCGTATTGAGCACGCGGTTAGCGAATTGCTGAGTGCCATCGGTGAACATCCCGAGCGTGAGGGATTGGTGGAGACGCCTCGAAGAGTCGCTCAAATGTATTTGGAGATTTTCGGTGGGCTGGAACAAGACCCCGTCGACGTTCTCCAGACCCAGTTTGAAGAGGACCACCAAGAGATGGTCATTATGCGGGACACTCCGTTCTATTCCATGTGCGAGCACCACCTCCTCCCTTTCTTTGGAGTGGCGCATATCGGCTATATACCCAGCGGGAAGGTGGTTGGAATTTCTAAGCTGGCCCGGGCCACCGACATCCTCGCCCGGAGGCCACAGGTCCAAGAGCGCCTTACCTCTCAACTGGCGGATGCCATCATGCAGGCCATGGACCCGGTCGGCGTTGCGGTGGTCATCGAGGCCCAGCATCTCTGCATGGCAATGCGGGGCGTCCGCAAGCCGGGTGCCTCGATCGTCACCTCCGCTACCAGGGGGGGGTTCCGCAATGCTCCCATCACACGCCAGGAGTTCATGAGCCTCGTCCGAGGGAGGGCCTAATGACCTCCTGCACTAGTCTCCAGTTCGACTCGGCGGCCCTGGGCCACGTCTGGAAGCAACTCTTGGACTCGCGTAACCAGGGCTCCGTTTTTCTTACACCGCAATGGCAACAGACATGGTGGGAGCAGTTTGGGGATTCATCCAAAGACCTCATGCTCTTCCTCATCGGCGAAGAGGCGGAGCCTTTGGGGCTTGCTCCCATGATGCGGGAGGACTCTACTATCAGCTTTCTCGGAAGCACCGACCTTTTCGACTACCACGACGTCATCTTGGGTCGAGGGGAACCGGGCGCCTTCTACCACGGGCTGGTCGCCTGCCTAAAGAGTGAAACGTGGCAGACATTGTCCTTGGAGTCCGTCCCGGGTGACTCTCCCACCCTGCAGTACTTGCCGGACATATTTCGCCAGGACGGATACGCGGTCAGCGTCGAGCAGGAGGACGTGGTCCCCGGTCTGCACCTTCCACCGACCTGGGACGACTACCTTGCAGGGTTGCGAAAGAAGGACCGCCACGAGCTTCGTCGCAAGATGAGGCGCCTTGATGAGTCCGCCGCCGCCCGTATGGTGAGGTCCTCTGGCGAGACCCTTTCTGACGATATCGACCTCTTCCTGGACATGATGAGGGAGAGCCGGGAGGAGAAGCGCGATTTTTTGATTCCGGAACGGGAAACCTTCTTCCGGGCTACCGTTCAACGCATGTACGACGAGGGGTTTCTGAGGCTACTTTTTCTGGAGGTCGATGGTGAGCGGGTGGCGGGGGTTGTCTGTTTCGACTATGCCGGACGCAGATTCCTGTACAATAGTGGCTTCCGATCAGCTTACGGAAACCTTAGCGTTGGTCTCATGCTGAAGACTTTCTGCTTGAGGGAGGCGATTGAAGAGGGACTCGAATACTTTGATTTCCTCAGAGGCCCAGAGGCTTATAAATACCACCTTGGCGCCAAGGACGCGGATATCTACCGCGTGATTGTCCACCGGTGACCGGGACGTGTGCTGGAACGGGGAGTAGAGATGTTCCTGGCTGCTAACGAGAGGCCCATTCGAAGGGTTGCCATGATTTCGGTGCATGGATGCCCTGTGGCACTTCCAGGCATGCGCACCGCAGGTGGCATGAACGTGTACCTGAGGCAGCTTGCGCCTATGCTGGCGGAAGAAGGTGTCTGTATCGATATTTTTACTCGGAGCCACGAGGTCGGAGGCCCCGAGATTGTGGAGCTTGGTCCCCGGGCTCGGATCGTGCATATCCCCGCCGGTGCCCCCTACGTCGAGAAAGACGAGATTTTCGGCTACTTGCCTGAGTTTACCGAACGGCTTGCCCGGTTTGTGGCTGAAGAGGGCGTGGGCTACGATTTGATCCACAGCCACTACTGGTTTTCAGGATGGGTTGGCCAGCGCTTGGCGTCCGAGTGGGCCGTGCCGCATATCGTAACGTTCCACACCCTCTCGCTGGTGAAGCAACGGGCGAGCGGTTCGCAGGAGCCTCCTGAGCGGGAGGTGGTTGAACAGGAAGTGGCGACGAGTGCTGATTGTGTCGTGGCGTTCACAACCGACGAGGTGGATGCCTTGGCGGACATGTATGGCGTCGCGCCGGAGCGCATTCAGGTCGTTCCCGGAGGGGTCGATTTAGACCGTTTCCAACAGCGGGATAAAACCACGGCTCGCCAGCGGCTGGGGTTCCAACCCCATGATCAGATCATGCTGTACGTGGGGCGGCTCGACCCGTTCAAGGGGCCGGAGGTGCTCCTTCGTACGCTGCACGCCATGCGTGGCACACCGGGAGCGTTCTTGGAGTTTGTTGGCGGAGAGGGAGATGCTGACCCGGAGGCTAAGCGCCTCAATCGGCTTGCCCAGGAGCTGGGTATTGCCGATCGGGTCCGCTGGCAGAGTGCCGTCCCCCAGGACGAATTGGTGGACTACTACAACGCCGCTGATGTGTGTGTCGTTCCGTCCTACCACGAAAGCTTTGGACTGGCAGCGCTGGAGGCTATGGCCTGCGGAAGCCCTGTGGTGGCCTCGCGGGTTGGCGCGCTCAAGTCGCTCGTGGTCGAGGGGCAGACAGGATGCCTTGTCTTTCCGGTGGCTCCTGAGGCCTTCGCTCCCTGTCTGGAAGAATTGCTCACGAACGAGGAACTACGGCATCGCCTCGGAGAGGGTGCCAGAAAGCGAGCAACGGAGTTTCCGTGGGACCAGGTGGTGGCCCGTCAGTTGGGCATCTACGGCCGTTTGGCCTCCCAAGTCGAGCGCAGGCCCGAGGTGGTGCCCTATTTGAGCTAGCTCCTCGCGCCGAGCTGTAGCTCGTACCAGTAGGTCGACCCGACTCGCTGAAACCCCAGGCCTTCATAAATCCGAATGGCCGCGCCGTTCTCGCTGTCTACGGTTATGTTGATACGGTGGGCGCCGAGGCCCAAGAGGTGGTCGATACCTGCGCCAGTGACGGCCCTTCCCAGACCTTGGCCTTGAGCGCTTGGTCGCGTCCCCACCATTCCGATAAAACTTGCCTCGTCAGGGCCTGTACTGGCCCTGACCAGACAATAGGCAGTGATGGTTCCCTTCGCTTCTAGCACCAGTGCGTCGAAGGGCTGTGGCCCGGATTCGTACATGTCATAATGTAATTCTCCCGGTGTGTTGGGACTGTAGCCCCAACTCCCTTCAAATGCTTGGTTCTGCAAGGCGGCTAGCACGGGGACCTCTCCGGGTTGGGCCCGCCTCAAAGCGTACCCCATCGGAATAGCAAGTTCCGTGGGCGTTGAGAATTCTCGCCGTAGTTGCCAGTGGGTACGGACATGCTCAAACCCCCTTCGCGCCAGGAGCGCCTCGGCTGGTCCGGTCTCCGGAGGTAACTCCACGTGGAGCACCAGAAACCCCAGGTCTGTGGCGTGACCAAGCACCGTGTCCAGAAGAAGGCTGCCGATGCCCCATTGACGGTGGCTGGGCAGCACGCCGCCAGAAGCGATGGCTCGCGCGATATCCGGTTCCCTGCCCATAATGACATAGCCCACCAAGGCCGCGCCTTCCTGGGCGAGAAATACGTCCTCCTCAGGTTGAGCCCTGGGGTGTGAGAGTTGGTGGCGGAGTTGCGTGGTATTGACACTCCCGTTGCGGCCCGGTTCTTCCGTGATCGCGGCAATGAGCCCCGCAAGCGAGGGTAACGCGTCCCAGGTGAATTTTCGGATACGAATGTTGGTGGGGTTCGAGGGAGTAGCGTCAGCGATGGAGTCACCTTTATGGAGTGGATCAGTCTCTTCTAGTATGATACCAGAGAGATTTCTCCAGGCATGGCCTGGTCCCAGGAGGCTGAATGGAAACCATCGACACGCCAGAGCGTGCAATGTTTGTGATTCCCCATCCGGATGACGGTGAATCCGGGTGTGGCGGCACCGTGGCCAAATGGGTTGCGGAGGGTTGCAAAGTTCTCTACGTCGTTTGTACTAACGGTAACAAGGGCACCTCCGACCCGGAGATGACCATGGAGCGGCTCGCGGCTACCCGCAACGAAGAGCAACGCAAAGCGGCTGAAATCCTCGGTGTGGCAGAGGTGAAGTTCCTTGACTATGGAGATGGAGAGCTCGAAGACACCCGAGATTTTCGAGGCCAAGTCGTGCGGGAAATTCGCCGTTTCAAGCCCGACGTGCTCTTCGCTATGGACCCGTACCGCTCCCTCTCCCATTCCCATCGCGACCATCGCATCTCAGGCCAAGTCGCCATGGATGCTGCCTTTCCCTATGCCAGGGATACCCTCCATTTTGAAGAGCACCTGAAAGTGGAAGGCCTGGGCACGCACAAGGTGGAGACAATCCTCCTGTGGGGCACGGAAAATCCAGACATTGCTATCGATATCAGCACGACTCTGCGAATCAAGTTGGAGGCATTGGCCGCCCACGCCAGTCAGCTCAGCGTTGGCGTCGATGAAATGGAGGAGTTCGTGAAGCGTTGGGCCCAGCGGGCCGCCGAGCGGGCGGAGGGAACGGGCTTCGAATACGCGGAAACGTTCCGTCACGTGAGCTTCCGTCGCGGTGGAGGCCCAAGTCAGCCCCGGAGACCGTAAGCGCTGGCCTACGCCAGATAGAAGGCACGGGGTACGCGCAGCACTAGCCGGAGCAAGGGCGATAGTAACTGGGTTAATCCCAACCCCAGTCCGGCCGCGGCAATGCCGATGGCACCTCCTGCCAGGACATCACTGGGGTAGTGAATACCGGAGTAGACCCGGGCGAAACCCCAGAGGAACGCCAGCCCGAACAAGGCAAGCCCCAGGCGGCGGCGCCGAATGAATACTGCAGCCGCCATGGCAAAGCCCACCGCAGTGGTGTTGGCCGGAAAAGAAGAGTCCGTTGGCTGGTAGAACAGCAGATCAAGGTCCAAGTCAATAAAGGGTCTCGTTCGGAAGTAAAAACCGTTGATAATCCCAACGGCCCCGCTGGCGAATCCTACGCTCATGGTCCCGCAGATGGTAACGAATTGGTTCCGGAGACGAGTCTCCCCGGTTCCCATGAACCACATGCCCATCAGCACCAAGGAGCCCATTACGGGGGCCAAGTAGTCGCTGATGAGTACTTCGATAGTGGTATCCCACCATGGCACGCGTCCTATTCCGCTATTGAGCCATTCGACTATTGCGGTGTCGATATGTGTGCTTTCCTGAAAGTCTTACGCAGTGAAGATCGCATAGCTTGGAAGTAGGTCGTCTGGGCGAGAATGTCCAAACCCGGTGGTCCATCCAGATGAGTCTGGCCCCACCTGTGGTTGAGCAAAGAGGTGAGCAGGAGGGTGGCGGCTACTGCCGCCGCAGCGGATAGTGCAAACCAAAGGCTCTGTTCGTTTCCGTCTAGGCCCGTTGTGGTATCGGGGACGTTGCGAGAGTCACCGAAGAAGAACCAGACGATGGCTCCGATGACCAGCGCAGCGCCCAATAGGGCTGATGCGCGGCGGGAAGGGCGGATAAATAGCAAGCCGCGTATGCCGTTTGTGGCGAAGACAACTTGTAACACGCCAAGCGTGCTGAGGAAAACGAAGACCGCGTATTCAATCGTGAACTGACTAGGCATTTCGGTGCGATGCTAGTGCCTTCCGGAGGATGGCGGCTCCCTGAGTACCGATGGAGTTTTGCACTAGTCAGCGGTCACTTGGGGCGTTGCCGGCGTACAGAAGTGGATATAGTCCGGGTTGTTGCCGCGAACTAGGGAGGAATAGATTTTTTGCAACTGCAGGGTCAATGGCCCCATGTTGCCATCGCCTACCAGGCGTTGGTCAACACGGCCAACTCCCTGGATATGGGCGGCTGTACCGGTGAGGAAAACTTCATCAGCAGTGTAAAGCTCACTGCGGTCCACCACGCGCTCCTCCACGGCGATTCCCAACTCTTTCGTCGCCAGGTGGATGATGGTTGCCCTGGTTATTCCTGGCAGGACATTACTCTCCAAAGAGGGGGTCACCAACCGGTCCCCATGGGCCAGGAATATATTCTCGCCGGTACCCTCACAGACGTGGCCGTCCTGATTGAGCATGATCGCTTCGTCGAAGCCGTCTGCCAGCGCATCGGTCTTGGCGAGAATACTGTTGAGGTATAGCCCACTCATCTTGAAACGCGGCGGCACCATGGTGTCGTCGATACGTCTCCAAGACGAGATGCAGCAGCTGATGGCGCCATCTGAATCGATGTAGTTGCCGAAGGGAATGGCTAGGCAGAAGAACCCGTCCTGCAAGGAACGGAGGTTGAGGTTCGCAACACGCTCTTCGGACTTGAAGGCCATGGGCCGGATATAAATGTCCTCTTGAAAGCCGCTGCGCTCGACCACCTCCACGGTGATGGCGCAGAGCTCATCCGCCGAGTAAGGCAGGTCAATCCACAGCATTTTGCACCCTTGGAGCATTCTCTCGTAGTGCTCGCGGAGCTTGAAGATATACATCTTCCCGGCGTCGGCGTTCCAGTTGCCCCGAATACCCTCAAAGGCGGCGGTGCCGTAATGCAGCGCATGGGTCATAATGCCGACTTTCGCCTCCGACAGCGGCATATACTCTCCGTTCAAGAAGGCCACTGACGTCATAGGTGCATACTCCTGGAGGCAGATGATTACGGGGCTTCGGACGATTATCCGATGTCCCGCAACTGAGTGTCAATCGTCTCACGAGATGTTGGCACCCTTCTCCTAGAGGGATGCCTCTGTACAATAAGCTCGGCTACGTAGCGATCGGCGGCCGGCAAAGGCAAGGAGTCGCATGGTGCAACGTTCCGTACCAGGTCGCGCTGGTTATCCTGACGCTGCTAACCGCAGCAGGTGGCCTGTGGCTCGTCGCAAAGCCGCCTTCAATACCCGAACCCGACCTTGCGATGACCGTCCCTGATCGCTCCTCAATGCCCCTCTCCGGAGACATCGTCTCTAACGAAAGCGACCCCCAAGACCCGGCTTTGGTCAACATCAATACGGCGACGGGTTTGGAGGGGCTTCAGCGTTCCCTTGCATCAGGTTCGGCCCTAGCCCCGCGGATAGGGGCCTACAGGGATGAATCCGGACCCTTCCCCCGCAGCGTTTGGACCGCATCATGGCGGTGGAGCGGATCGGCAGTGCCATCCATGAGGGGTTCCGTTGCCTCATCAGGCTTGGTGATTGAAGTATGCCTGTAACCTTGGCAACTACGGGGAAGGCGTTATTCTTAAGGATGTCATCGAAAAGTCCGAGCGGTAGGTCTCTGACGGCGGGGCTCCGTAAGACTAATCCTCGCCTGGAAGCGGCGGCGGCGGTCGTCTTTTGTGGGCGTGGTGCCGTGTATACTAGAAGCCCACTATGTAAGGAGGAGGAACCATTGCCACGGACAGATGGCCGGGCCAATAACCAGTTGCGCCCCATCAGTATCACCCCCGGTATCCAGGAATTCGCTGAAGGGTCAGTCCTCGTTGAGGCGGGCAAGACGCGAATCATCTGCTCTGCGTCTGTTGAGGAGCGGGTGCCCGCTTTCCTCCGGGGCCAAGGCAAGGGTTGGGTCACCGCCGAATACAACATGCTGCCACGCGCAACGCTGACCCGCACGTCTCGGGACCGCAACAGTGGCAGGGGAGTCGAGATTCAGCGGCTCATCGGCCGCTCCCTTCGCTCTATTGCCGACCTCCCGAAGTTTGGCGAGCGCACGATTACGGTGGATTGCGACGTGCTGCAGGCTGACGGGGGCACCCGGACCGCGGCTATTACTGGCGCCTACGTGGCGCTCTACCAGGCGCTGCTCGGTCTGGTGCGCCAGCGGGTGCTCCATTCCGTTCCTCTTCTGAGTGCAGTTGCCGCCACCAGCGTTGGACTTGTGAATGAAGAGGTGTTGTTGGACCTGGCCTATGAGGAAGACTTCCGCGCCCACGTGGACTTCAACGTCGTCATGTCAGACAAGAGTGAGTTAATAGAGGTCCAGGGGACCGGGGAGGAGCGGCCCTTTTCCCGGCAGGCTATGGACCAGATGCTGGAGATGGCCGAGTATGGTATCCATGAGTTGGTCGCCATCCAGCGGGCGGTGGTACAGTCTCTATGACGCTGAAAAAGGCATATCCGAAACGATTGGCCTCCATGCGCAGCGAATCTCTTGGAACGATGCCGGACATTTCACGCCATTGGACGGTATACCGTAATCAGTACAGTGGCCATTTCTTGCCATCGAAGCGATGACACAAGGCGGTTACCATCACGATTAACGCCCTTCAGGAGATTCCGGCCATTGTCCATGACCTACTGCGTTCCAGGCGGTGGCTGCTGAGCGCTGCCGTGTTCCTGTCTTTGGCCACGGCCGCCGCGTGTAATTTCTCTTCCTCTGTGCCTGCGGCCCCAGCGGGATTTCCCGACGTGGTCAGCTTGGTGGAGCGGGTTGCGCCAAGTGTGGTCACGGTTATCACTACCAGCGAGCGGACGGATCACTTGGGCAGGTCGCGCCAAGGAACATCCAATGGCTCGGGAGTGCTGTTCGATGGCAAAGGCTACATTCTCACCAACAATCACGTGATAGAGGGTGGGACCTTAGTTGAGGTAGTCCTGTCTGAGGATCCATTCCGACGGTGGGCGGTGGAGGTGCTGGGCACCGACCCGATCACCGACCTGGCCGTCCTGAAGCTGGAGCTCGATGGGTTTCCCTATGACTTGGTACCCGTTCCTCTGGGAGACGCGGATAAACTCCGTGTTGGTGAGTGGGTCGTCGCCATCGGGAGCCCTTTAGGTGAGGGTTTTGCTGGCACCGTCACCGTGGGTATTGTCAGCGGGAAGGACCGTTCCTTGCGCTTGGCAAACGGATGGCTGCATAACCTTATTCAGACCGATGCGGTCATCAATCCGGGTAATAGCGGAGGTCCGTTGTTCAATCTGAACGGGGAGATAGTGGGCATCAATACGGCGATTATCCGGGGACAGCTCGCCAGCGGGCAGGAGGCTGAGGGCATAGGTTTTGCCGTGAGCGCATCCACCGCCATGCCCGTGGCTGCGCAGCTGATCGAGAACGGAGAGGTAATCTGGCCGTGGCTGGGCGTTGCCGTGCGGAATCTCACCCCGGCGATTGCGATTGAAGAGGAACTCAGCGTGGAGCAAGGCATCGTGATCCTAGCAACTGTCCCTGGAGGGCCGGCGGACAAAGCCGGCATCGAGGCACTGGACGTTATCGTAGCCATGGATGGTGTGGACGTGGAGTCGGTCACCGCTCTTCAACGAACCCTTCGTTCGGGTTACCAGATTGGTGACGAGGTGGATGTGGCCGTCGTTCGCGGCGACGAAACAAGGGTCTTTTCGATAGATCTCGAGCGCCAGCCGCGGTAGGAACTGTTGAGGTAAGGAGGGCGGATGTTTACCCAGGCAGAGCGGGACTACATCACCGGCCAGAGATTGGTCCGGCTGGCGACTGCTACCCCCTCGGGGCGGCCCCATGTGGTCCCCCTGGCCTTTCGCTTGGAAGGCGATAAGGTGCTCCTCTTCGGTTGGAACATGCAACGTTCACTGAAATTCCGCCAGATAGGACGTAACCCGTGGGTGGCGTTGGTTTGGGACAGCACAGATTCCGTCATCGGCATCGAGGTGCGGGGCGAGGCTACTCAACGAACGCAGCAGGACGTGGAAGACCCCCGGCGTCAGGCATACATCGAGGTTAGCCCCACCAAGGTCTTTAGCTGGGGGATCAACGAAGACTTCGTGGAATCCTTTCACCAGAAGATGGGCTACGAGATGGATCACCCCGCCAGAGGCAGGCGGTAGCCAGGTCGACTTAACAGCGCGATGGAACCCTTTTCTCTACGCGCTATGGCGTTAGTAAGTTATAGGTAGTGCGCGTTCATCTTGAGCCCGTCGAATGAAGGTGCGGGATTTTCCGTTCGCCCGCTTACGGCACGTTGCGCCCGAACAGTCTGCCCGGCTTAAGCAACACGACGAGTCGCCGCTGCTCTTCCATGGCTCGGTCGTATTCCTCCCAGTTCGGGTGTTCGCCTTTAATTGAGCGGTACACCTGCCGTAGATCCATTCGGAGATTCGCTGGCTCGGTGTTCTCCCGGCTGCGAACGTCGGCATCCCCGTCCAGCACCGCGTATCCGCGATAGTCCGGTTTCAATACCATGATGGAGCAGCGCGGGTCGCGCCCCAGATTGTTCACTTTGGCGCGCCCCTCCGTGGTCGTAAAGGCTAGCCCACCCTCCATGCTGCCCACCGTCACCAGGCTCTGCTGAGGACGCCCGTCCTTCCGGTAGGTGGTGAACACCACCTCCCGCTGCGTCCTGACGAATTCTTCGAGGTCGTGAAAGTCCATGGTCGCTCCATCAGCCTATTTGAGTCTACGTGAGCAGCGTAGTGGGGAGGAGCGAGTCCGTCAACCGGCCGTGGCTCTCACGACGCCCACCGTTAGCTGTACGCCTTCCAGTATTTCCTCTTGGATGAAGGCTCCTTGAGCCGGCCCCTCCAACTCCAGAGAGACGCTGAGGGTCTCGCGGCCAATATAGTCGCGGTGATGCTCGATAACCCGTCGTATGTGTTCGTCTGTTCCTGAAACGTAGGTCACGATGCGGTCTTCGATGTTCAATCCGGCGTCCTTGCGCATGTTTTGGACACGGTGGACCAGCTCCCGTGCGATGCCCTCCTCCGCTAGCTCAGGTGTCAGGGTCGCATCAACCGCCACCACCAGACCCCCGCCATTCTCGATAGCCACCGCCAGCCCGGGTATTTCCTCCACGTTGATGAGCACCTCACCGGGCTCCAACGTGAAGCCGTCTAGGGTCACAGGCTGGCCGTCGCGCACCTGCTCCGCCACCGTGGAAGCATTCGCCGCCTTGAGCGCCGCGCGGATGGCGCCTATCTGCTTGCCGTACTTGGGGCCGAGTAGCGGGAGGTTCGGCAAGAGACTGTAACTGGCTAGAGATCCCCCTGCCGCAGCTTCAACGAACTTTACATTAAGCTCGTCCAAGACTTGAGCCTCGATAAGCGGCAACAGCTGCTGCTCGTCGGGACGGGCCTGAACTAGCACTTTGGTCAGAGGCTGGCGGACCTTAATTCCAGCCTTGCTCCGGGCCGCACGCCCCAGACTGGCCACGCGCATCGCCAGCCGCACCGCTTTGTCCAGCCGCTCGTCGATGAGCGAAGGGTCGGCCACGGGGAAATCGGTGAGGTGGAGGCTGCCCAGGGGGTCATCGGGGGCCAGGGTGTTATAGACCTCATCCGCCACGAAGGGCGCTAGCGGGGCCATCAGCTTGCTCACGGTCAGGAGGCATGAGTAGAGGGTGACATAGCCCCACGTCTTGTCCTCGTCATTCTCGCTCTTCCAGAACCGTCGCCGACTCCGCCGCACGTACCAGTTGGACAGCAGGTCAACGAACTCCTCGATACGCCTGCCGGCCTCGGTGGGGTTGTAGGCGTCCATCTCCGTGGTCACCACAGCAATGAGGTCATTGAGTTCCGAGATGATCCATCGGTCCAGCTCATTGGCTGGCGCCGAGGCAAGGGATGGGCCTCCCAGCGCACCCTTCCAGTGTGCGGCGTGTTCCTGTGGTCGAAAACCGTCCAGATTGGCGTAGGTCACGAAAAAACTGAAGGTGTTCCACAGTGTCAGGAGGAAGCGACGAAGCGTTTCTTGGACCAGCCTAGCAGAGAATCTGCGGTTGCCGCCGGCGGGAGCCGAGGTGAACAGATACCACCGCAGCGCGTCCGCACCCTGGGCCTGCAGCACCGTCCACGGGTCCACTATGTTGCCTTTGGATTTTGACATTTTTTCGCCCGCCTCGTCCAGAATAAGCCCCAGGCTGATGACGTTCTTGTAGGAAGGCTTCCCTGCGATAAGTGTCGAAAGGGCTAGTAGACTGTAGAACCACCCACGGGTCTGGTCGATGCCCTCGGTGATGTAGTCGGCGGGGAAGTAGGCGCTCTGCAAGAGGTCGTGCACGTTGCGCAGTGTCACTGGCGGCTCACTGCCTGAACCAGAGAGCGTGACCGGGTAGGCCCATTGGGCGAAGGGCATGGCGCCTGAGTCATACCAGGCATCAGCCACCTCCGGGACCCGCCGCATCACCCCTCCGCACTGAGGGCAGGTGACGTCAATACGGTCGATGTAAGGACGGTGCAGGTCCAGACCATCCACCCCAGCTCTGCTCTCGGGCGTGGACATCTCTCGCAGCTCGTCCACTCCGCCGATGCAATGGACATGCGCGCAGGTCTGGCAGCGCCAGAGCGGGAGGGGTGTTCCCCAGTATCGCTCCCGGGAGATGGCCCAGTCGACGTTGTTGCGGAGCCATTCGCCGAAGCGCCCCTCTTGGATGTGTTCCGGGTACCAGTTGATACCGGCGTTGCCCATCACCATCAGGTCCTTCTCCGCCGTGGTCCTGATGTACCAGGAGGTCTTGGCGTAGTAGAGGAGCGGCGTGCCGCAGCGCCAGCAGAAGGGATAGGTGTGGCGGATAGTTTCGCTTCTGAACAGGAGCCCGCGCTTGTCCAAGTCGGCGATGAGGTCGGCGTCGGCTTCCTTCACAAACTTGCCTGCGCCTGGGAAGCCGTCTTCCACGAGGCCGTGGCGGTTAACGGTATGTACCGTGGGCAGGCCATGCATCCGTCCCAGCTCTTGGTCTTCAGCGCCGAAGGCTGGCGCCGTATGCACCAATCCAGTGCCGTCGTCGGTGGTCACATAATCTGCCGCATAGGTCCGGTGGGTATAACCTTCAGGAAGCTGCGTGCTCCGATAGGGCGGCTCGTAGGCGAGTCCGGCCAAGTCCTCGCCCGGAAAGGTAGCAAGAACCTGCCAGTCTGCACCCAGCGCCTGCAGTAGGAGCCCCTGCGCCACGATGACGCGTTCTTGGCTCTCATGGTCGGGTGATTTCGCTAGCACGTAGGTCTCTTGAGGAGCGATGGCCACGGCGGTGTTGGCCGTAAGCGTCCAGGGGGTGGTGGTCCAGACCATCAGCGAAGGACGCTCAGACGTCCAGAGTTGAGCGTCTCTGTCATAGCCAAGCGTGGCCAGGGTCTCGTTAGAAGTGCCGTCCGTGGAGTCTTGGCCAGCCGAGAGGGGAAAGCGAACGTAGACGGACGGGTCGGGCGTATTCTCCTCGTATCCTTGGGCCACCTCGTGGGAGCTCAGGCTCGTCACACACCGTGGACAGTGGGGCGTCACTTTGTAGCCCTCGTACACCAACCCCCTCTCCCAGAGCTGTTTGAGTACCCACCAACCGGTTTCAACGTAGCTGTTGTCGTAGGTGATGTAGGCGTCCTTCATGTCCAGCCAGACGCCGGAGCGCTCCGTAACGGCCTCCCACTCCTTGACGTAGCGGAAGACGCTCTCTCGGCACCGGCGGTTGAACTCCTCAATGCCAAACCGCTCGATGTCGGCCTTCGAATTCAGTCCCAGCTCCTTTTCCACCTCCAGCTCCACCGGCAGCCCATGGGTGTCCCAGCCGCCCCGGCGCAACGGACGGAACCCTCGCATGGTCTTGTAACGAAGAATGACATCTTTGTACGCACGAGATAGAACGTGATGGATGCCGGGGTTCCCGTTGGCCGTGGGCGGCCCTTCGTAGAACACGAAGAGAGGTGCGCCTCGACGTACCTCTTCAACTCGGTGGAAGGTGTCATCCAATCCCCAGCGCTGTAGTACCACCTCTTCGAGATCAGGGAAATTCACCTTGTTCGAGACGGGTTCAAACCCCTGCTTTATATCGGCCATAATGCACCCTTTCGCATGGTCTCATTCCCTTGGTTTCAAAGACTTCACCACCACAACAAAAAACCCGTCTCCTAAAAAGGGACGGGCTAATAAACCCGCGGTACCACCCTTGTTTCCCGATTTTGTCGGGACACTTGTTGAAGACGTCAACACGTCCGCGCCCTTGATAACGGAAGGCGGCCCCGGCCGAGTCTACTTGTCCCCTTGCAAGCTGTATTCGTTCGTCCCGCGACAAGTTCAGGACGACCGGACACAGGCGAAACGGGACGTTCGGTCGACGGCTCAGGAGGGATATTCAGTCGGATTCTGCCCGCCGGCTTTCACCATACCCGGCTCGCTGAGGGCCTCTGCCCGCCTACTCGTTTCCGTCAACGCCGTTTGATTGAAGCTACCACGCCCGAGCCGGAAGCGTCAACCAGACGGTGTGGGAATGCCGCTATCGCCGATAGAGACTAGTGTTTACGGCGCCGGTTGCGGGGTGTGGGTCGCCCGGATTTGGAGTAGGTCGTCTCCCGGGCTGATGGCTCATCGATTGACATGGCCTCTGCCTCTGGACCGGCCCCTTCCCTTGGGTCCGGCTCCAAGGCTGTGGGTCTGGCCTCCTCCACGGCGGCGATCCGGTTGAAGCCCAGCCGCAACCGGACGATGATCATCACAACCCCGAGGTGCATCATCGCGAGCTGCACCCACTGAAGAGCTTCTGGAAAGTAGTTGCCCAGGGTGAGGGACTCTCCGGCCCGCAGTGGTTCCTGCCATGCTGCTAGCGGTCCATGGGCCAGAAGAAGCGCAGCCATGGCCCCTGCGATGTGGGCAGGGGAGGTATCTATCCGAAGCACCAAACGCTCCACCAGCCAGAGAAGGACGGCGATCTCGACCACAGCTCGCAACGCGGATAGCGCAGTGAGCAGTGTTGCGGGGACCGCTAGTTCAGGAGCTTCCGTCTCGAATATAGGGAAACGGACGATGAAGACGGCCATCAGAAAGAGGATCAAGAGAATGACTGAATAGGACATTCCATGGGCGGAGAGGGCGATGCTGATTACAATGGCGAAACCCAGCACCGCAATATAGGCCAAGATGACCAGGAGCTCTCCTTCAGATCCTAAGTCTCCCGTGGCGAAACCACCCACCAAGAAGAACAGCGCTCCCAGGCCCGCTGGTGGCCAGGTGATCAAGCCCATAGGGAGCCTGCGGGACATGGAGAATGCTCCCGCGACTACCACAGCCATGAGCATGATTATCGAGGGAGGCGCGAGGTCGCCAATCACTCCGGGCAGATTGAGAGCGCGCCAAGGCCATGAGACGAAGGCCGCGCCCAAGAGCAGGAGAAATGGCGCCGCGAGGGTGAAGCCTTCTCGTGTAAATAGCGCGTTGTCTCGCATCAGCGCTCCGGTCTCTCGTTACTTGCCCTCGGCAGCGGTCCCATTCGCCGGCCGGATGGTCACCTTCCGTTCAGGGCCTTCTCCGGAGCTCTCGGTACTGACGCCATTGTCGGTCGAGAGGGTCATGTGGATAATGCGCCGGTCGGCTGCGGACATGGGTTCAAGGGTGATGGGGCTGTTGGAGCTTTCCACGCGGCTGGCTGTCCGTTGGGCCAGCGCTTCTAAAACCTGCTGACGTCGCGCTCGGTAGCCTTCAACGTCAACCACCACGTGGGAGGGTTCATCGGACTGGCTGGACACCACCAGGTTTACGACGAACTGCATGGCTCGCAGGGTCTCGCCCCTGCGGCCGATGAGGAGTGCTGCGTCCGCACCCTGCACGTCGATGACTGCTGGATCGTCGGGGCCAGAGCCGGAACTGCGAATGGTGGGCAGGGCATCAACTCCCATACCGCGGAGCACACGGGCGACTGCCGTGAGCGCGGCGCCAGCGTTTCCGGAATCCTGGTGAATGGGCCGAACGCGGACCTTTGCAGGCTCGGCGCCGATGCCGAGGATGCCTGCGCGGCCCTTGCTAATGACGTCTACCTCGACCCCGGCGCGTTCGACGTCGAGTTCGAGAAGTGCGATCTCTATCGCCTCCTCCACCGTCTTCCCCGTCATCTCCAGGCTCTCGTTCAAGTTCGCCATATTCCTTACTCTCCTTCTCAGGTGAGGCAACCGCCTGTACAGGCAGCAGACCCCCCCAGCCCATTACAAAATACTGAATGATGATGCCAATGACATTGGTCGCCACCCAGTACAGCACAAGCCCGCTGAAAAAGGTGATGCTTATGAACACGAAGAAGATGGGCATCATCCACTGCATCATGCGCTGCGTGCTCTGCTGCGCTGGGTCAGCCGTGGGCCGCATGGTCATCTTTTGCTGAATCCACATAGTGACGCCAGAGAGGATCGGGAGCACCATAGTGGGGTCTCGCTCCCCCAGGTCCAACCAGAGGAAAGCTCTATTCACCGGGACCACTGTATCTAGCATAGGCAGCCAGGAATAGAGGTTCCCCGCCAGACCGGCCAGTCCCTCCGGATTAGAGCCTATGGTCTTCCGGATGGTCCAGAACAGGCCAATCATGATGGGGATTTGCAAGGCGAAGGGTCCCAAGCAGCCCAGAGGGTTCACACCGGTCTCTTTGTAGAGTTTCATCACCTCTTGGGATCGTCGCTTGGGGTCATTCTTGAAACGGTCTTGGACAGCTTTAACTTGGATCTGCATGCCCTGCATCTTTTGGGTCTGCCTGAGCGACTTTAATGTGAGCGGGTAGGTGAGACCCTTGATAACAAAGGTCAGCGCGATAATGGCTAGGCCGAAGTTGCTGAACAGGAGGACATACAACAGCAACAGGCTGTTGATGAGCGGACGGACGATAGCTTCATTCCACAGAAGGGCAATAAATTCCATAATTTACTTCCGCGACCTACCTGTTCGCCTTGGTATCGAAAGGCTCCCGCCAGAACGTGCGCCGAGCGTCGATATCCACCGCATAAATCTTGTGGTCCAGCGAGCTTACGTATACAACACTGCCCTTCGCCATGAGAGGGGCCCGTACATCGGCGTTCACTAGGAACTCCCACAACCGCGCACCGGAGTTCGCTTGAAGCACGTAGACCACCTTCGAATCAGAGGCCACAACCACCCGGTCGTCCACAATCACCGGCGCCGATAGGGCGGCGCCTTCGGTGTCGAACTCCCACGCAACCGTGCCTGAGGCGATATCCACCGCATACAGCTTGCCATCCATGTTCGGCACGAAGAGCATGCGGCCGTCGGTGGCAATACCGCTCCAGAACCATCCGCCCGCCTGGAAAACGACCTCCGCTGTGCCATCGTCGATGTCTACGCGGTAAAATCTCCGGTCGAAGGTGCCCACATAGAGGTCGCCGTCCACCACCAGGGGAGTCGATGCAATACCCCCATTGAGGTCCGCCGTCCATTGCAGTGAGCAATCGTCGAGAGAGATGGCATAGAGGCGGTGGGAGAGGTCCCCGACGAAGGCCATCGAGTCGTCGACCACCGGGCCAGACCAGACCCTTCCAATGGAATCATCTAATGAGGCCGGGTACCGGCAGGACTCATTGAAGCTCTCTGCGTTCAACACGTAGATTCGCCCGGTTTCGGCGCTCTCTGATGCGCCCACAACGATTTTGTCTCCCGATACCGCGACGGTGCCAACGATGCCCTTGCTGAGCTCGTCGCCGTTTACCTCGAAGGAGGGGGTCCGCGGAAGCAACCCATCGGCGCCGATGTTGTAGACCTTGCCGTTGAATCCGCCCAAATAGATAAGGCCGTTACGGAGGACTGGAGTTGCATAGATGGCGCCGAATACCTCTTCATCTTCATCGAGCACGCTGGGGAATGCAGCGCGGAAGAGGCCCGTCTCGGCATCCAGCGCTAACAGCTGGCCCTCCATGGAGCCCACGTATACTACGTGGCCGCCGTCGACCACTCCCGACCAGCCTGCGTTTGGGTTCAGGTCATTGCCGACACATCCGGCAAGCACGAGCAGTCCGAGGGCGGCAACGGCGAGATAGCCAGCCCAATTACGGCTGCCTCCATGCTGCGCTCCTACAGCCTCGCCGGCTTGGTGGGTTGGAGTTAAAGTATCGTTCACGGGATGGTAATTAGCGTACACAGCTTAGGGCACCGGGTCGTATCCGGCTGTGCCCAGCGGCCGACACCGGCTCAAGCGTTTGATACCCAACCAAGAGCCGCGTAATGCGCCGTAGCGCTCGATAGCCTCCTTGGTGTACACAGAGCAGGTGGGCTCATGCCGACACGTGCCGGGAGTGTACGGCGAGAGTGTTCGTTGATAGAAAGTAACCAATGCAATTGCTGCACACCGCATTTATCCCCCCTCGCTTCTACGTATCCTTGCCCGCCGCTCCACGTTCCATACCGCGTCTCTAAGCGCCTGAAAATCGGCCTCTGCAGATTGGGCCCGCGCGATGAAGACCAAGTCCCATCCCGGTTGGATCGGGTCCTGCCGGACAACTTCGCGGATTCTGCGGCGAATTTTATTGCGTACCACCGCCTTCCGTGATACCCGCTTCCCCACCACAAAGGCGAAACGCGAGTAAGGAAGGTGGTTGGGGGCCATCCGAAGGACAACCAGTGCGTGGGCTCTTGCGACACCGCGCTTCCTGACTGCATCAAAATCGCGTTGGCGTCGGAGGTGTTGCTCGGAACGCAAGGAATACAGGGCATTCCGGCCACCGGACGGAGAGGGGCTCACACGGTCAGCTGGTGTCTGCCCTTCAAGCGCCGCCTGCTGAGCAAGGCCCTGCCGTCGGATGTCCTCATCCTGGCCATAAAGCCGTGTCGGCGTAGTCGACGCCTTTTTTTGGGTTGCCACGTTCGCTTAGGCACTGAATCTACTTAGAGTGAATTGGGGTTTACGCTAGTCGAAAGTATAATGGTCGGGATTGGGAGTGTCAAACCTCTCCACCAGACATTGAAGCCGCCGCGACTATGGAAATGACCCCCCTCAAACCACGCACCAAAGTGAAAAAAACTGAGGCTGTACGTGCCGACAGGCTTCTGGTTGTCTGTGGGCTTGCAGCGACCCAGCACCAGGCGCGCGCACTTGTGCTCGCTGGTCGTGTCTATGCTGGTCAGCGGCGGATCGAAAAGCCCGGCATCCGGCTTCCTGGCGACACCTTCCTCCGGTTGACCGAGACGCCCCGGTACGTTGGCCGCGGTGGCGATAAATTGGAGCACGCCCTGCGCAGCTTTGCCCTGGACGTTCACGGACTCACGGCGTTGGACGTGGGCGCCTCCACCGGCGGCTTTACCGACTGCCTCCTTCAGCACGGGACGGAGCAGGTGTATGCCGTGGACGTGGGCTACGGCCAGATGGCCACGCGTCTGCGTCAAGATCCGCGGGTGGCGGTGTATGAGCGCACCAATGCGAGGATGCCCCTCTCCCTGCCGGAGCCGGTGGACCTGGTTGTGGCCGATGTCTCCTTTATATCCCTGCGTCTCGTCATGCCTTCTGCCCTGGAACACCTGAAGCTCGAGGGGCTGGTCTTGGTGCTCGTGAAGCCGCAGTTTGAGGTCGGTAAAGGACGTGTTGGAAAGGGAGGTGTCATCCGGGACCCTGCATTACATGCGGAAGTTGTGGGTGGCTTTTGCCGCTGGGCTATCGAGCGGGGCCTACGTCTCCTGGGAGTGCGGCCTTCGGCCCTGACCGGCGATGCCGGGAACCAGGAATTTTTCGTTCTCCTCTGCAAGTCTCGGTGAAAGCGCAAGTATCCGCTCGTGCATTGGGAGCCTGCCCCAAGTATGCTTTTACCCCAAGCGGTTAGAATAGGGTTATAATTTATAATTGCGGAGTACGGTTTGGAGGAGGCCCCAGTGACTTCACAGAGCCATCCCCTTATCCAGATGGATGATGTACCGCATGACCATTGTGGCGTGATTGGGGTATTCGCACCCGGCGACCAGGCGTCCCGGATCGCTTTTTTTGGCCTCTTCGCGCTCCAGCACCGCGGTCAAGAAAGCGCTGGCATTGCCGCCGGTGACGACAGGACGCTGCGCAACTTCACCAACATGGGACTGGTATCCCAGGCCTTCCGGCAGGAAGACTTGGACCGTTTGCCTGGCCATATTGCTATTGGGCACAACCGTTATTCCACCACGGGTTCCAACAACCTCCTCAACGCTCAACCCATCGTCGCCAAAGGTCCCAACGTGGAGCTGGCGTTGGCCCACAATGGAAATTTGACCAACGCCCTGGAGTTGCGGGACCGGCTTAAGGAAGAGGGGATTACCACCGCGACCAGCACCGACACCGAGGTGATTGCCCACCTCCTGGCCTGGGCGCCGGGTGAGTCCTGGGCGGAGAAGACGGCCTACCTGATGCGCTTATTGGAAGGCGCCTACACACTTACCGTTGCCACTAAGGACACCCTTCTGGGGATTCGCGACCCCTTGGGTGTGAGGCCCCTGTGTTTGGGAAAATACGACGGGGGGGGGTGGATACTCGCTTCCGAAAGCTGTGCGCTGGACCACGTGGGCGCCCAGTTCGTTCGCGAAATCGACCCGGGAGAGACCATCGTTATCACCCGGGAAGGGGTCACCAGTATCCCCTCGCCGGTGGAGACGGCAAAATCCGCTCACTGCATCTTTGAGCACATCTACTTCGCCCGGCCTGATTCCATCCTCGAAGGCCAGTTGGCTTTCGTCTCACGTAAGCGCATGGGCGCTCAGTTGGCCAAGGAACATCCGGTAGAGGCAGACCTAGCCATTGCGGTCCCCGACTCCGCCAACGCCGCCGCCGTGGGTTATGCCGAAGAATCAGGGTTGCCCTATTCCTACGGCCTGGTTAAGAACCGTTACGTGGGCCGCACCTTTATTCAGCCAGACCAACGGTACCGGGAAGTGGGGGTTCGTAACAAATTCAACCCATTGCCGGAGGTGCTCGCGGGAAAGAGGGTCGTGGTAATCGACGATAGCATCGTTCGCGGCACCACTACTCCGCATGTCGTCTCGCTTCTGCGCAAAGCGGGGGCAGTCGAAGTGCATATGCGCATCTGCGCTCCCCCCATCATCAGTCCCTGCTACTTTGGCGTCGACATGGCCCACAAGAGCGAGCTTCTGGCTGCCGATCGGTCGATAGAGGAGATCCGGAAATTCGTTGGCGCCGACACCCTGGGCTACTTGAGCATTGAGGGCCTTCATCAGGTCGTGAACGAGGAAGTGAGTGAACGGCGGGGATTTTGTGATGCCTGCTTCACCGGGGCCTATCCGATCCCCGTGCAGTTGGAGATGGACAAGCTGGCATTGGAGCGCAGCCCCCAAATCAAAGATGCCTCGTCCGCAGCCGATTAGCATCGCTCGCCTAGACCGGGCCATCCGGTCGTTGCCTGCGCCAGACCAAGACCGTTTCAACCGCATCTTTTTCTCCGCCGCTGGCGCAGCTCCGCTACGGCTTCCCGAAGCCATGAAACCGTGGGTCGCGCAGCAATTCGGGAGCGTCGCAGCGGTGGAATCCCAAGAGGTGGTAAGGGTAGTCAACCGGGTCACAGGCGAAGGTGCCCTCTTCAACAGCCTCCGAAGCCAACGGCCGATCCAAACGGAGGAGGCTGCGTCGGTAGTAGCCGCTATGTCCGAAGATGTGCTGGCCGACCCTTGGCAGGGCACGCCGGAGGACACCTTCGGACGTATCGCAAATGAGCACGGGGTTACCGCCGCCAACGTCGCGAAGTATGACCGGTTACACAGCCTCGTCGTCTTTGCTGAACCGGCCCCTTTGGCCTTCACCAGGGAGTCTTTGGCAGGCCACCTGGACTTGGCGCGCCAGTGGATGGAGCGGGCGTATCACTCGGACTCCAGCGCCATGTACCCATACGTGCTCTGGAACTGTCTGTGGCGAGCCGGAGGCTCCTTGGTTCACGGTCATCTCCAAGTGGCCATGGCTCGGGATATGCACTACGTGAAGATCGAGCGTCTTCGCCACGATGCGGAGAATTATCGGCGTGAGCACGACGTTAACTACTTTGACGACCTGCTGGCAACACACCATTCCCTTGGGCTGAGCCATAAAGTCGGCGGCTCGCATCTTCTCGCCCACCTCACGCCGGCTCGGGACAAGGAGGTGCTCGTGTTCGCCCAAGGTTTCTCGGAGGCCGTGGATGGTGTTTTCCACGTTCTACGAGTCTTCCGTGACATGCTGGGTGTCCGATCCTTTAACATGGGTGTCCTTATGCCACCGCTTGCCCCGGCCCAAGAATCGTGGGACGGTTTTCCCGTCATCTTCCGATTGGTGGACAGGGGAAGCCTGGAGAGCCGTACCAGCGACGTGGGGGGCATGGAGCTTTTCGCTGAGAGCGTCGTATCGTCGGACCCCTTCGCCATCGCCCAGGCCCTGCGAGAGAGCAGGGAAGGAGCCGGAGCATGACGTCGGTAGAGATCGTGATACCCGTACTCAATGAGGAGCGCGCGTTGCCTGCGTGCATCGCCACGCTTCGGGAGTTTCTGGCCGAGCACCTCTCCCCGCACTCGTGGCGCATCACTGTGGCCGACAATGGCTCCACCGACGATACTCTGGCCATTGCTCAACACTTGGCAACCGAGCACCCCAGCCAGGTCGGCGTGATCCATCTGGACAGACGGGGGAGAGGGCGGGCGCTCCGCCGCGCTTGGACCGAGAGCAACTGCGATATTGTCAGCTATATGGATGTTGACCTCTCCACGGGACTGGAAGCATTTCCCCTGATGGTGAAGGCCATCGCCGAAGAGGGCTACCACATTGGAAACGGCAGTCGTCTCATGCGCGGGGCCCAGATCGAGCGCTCATTCAAACGGGATACCATTTCCCGTGCGTATAATTTGATTATCAAGTTGGGTTTCTGGACGAAATTCAGCGATGCGCAGTGTGGTTTCAAGGCGATGAGCAGGTCCGCGGCACAAGTCCTGCTTCCCGCCGTGGTCAACAACCACTGGTTTTTCGATACGGAGCTGCTCATCATTGCCGAAAAACGAGGCTTTAAAATCAAGGATATTCCGGTGCGGTGGAGTGAAGACCCCGACTCCCGAGTCAAGGTAGTCGGCACGGCCATGGAGGACCTTCGGGGACTCGCCCGGCTCCGGTTTGGTGGCATACCATCCGTTAAACCTCCATCCCAATGACATTGCATCCACACATCCCCAGAAGTAGCATATTTTCGCTACGTACAGTTTATACGTCCTAATCTCCAGTAAAGACGGTCACATGCGTCCTCAGAACCCTCACTTTGAAGTCCGCCCTTCCCTCATCATCGGGGATACTGCAGATGTCTATCTGCACCGCACCCAGCGCATCCTCCGCAACGAGGGCATCAACCCCACGGTGACCATGGAGTTCTCCAGTACCCAGGCTGCCATACTGTGCGGCACCGAAGAGGTCCGGGCGGTCTTGGAGCGCGTTACCTCAGTGGGCAACCGGGAGGTCTGGGCGGTTGAAGAAGGAAGGGAGGTTGCTGATGGTGAGGTGTGCCTGTCCGTTCGAGCTCCCTACTCTTCCTTCGGTCTCTACGAGACCGCCATCTGCGGAATTCTGGCCGACTCCACGGGCTGGGCTACCGCGGCAAACGACTTGGTACGCGCGGCCAATGGCATACCCATGGTCTCTGTGGGGGCGCACAACGTACACCCCTCCGTGGCACCCATCATGGATTACTCTGCGGTGGTCGGAGGGTGTGAGAGCGTCTCGACGGTCCTGGGAAACAAGCTTTCCAATACCGTACCCATTGCCACCGTTTCAGGAGCGCTGCTCCAGCTGATGGGTGACCCCGGAAAAGCTGCCGCAGCCTTCGACCGCTCGGTGGCCCCAGACATTCCCCGGGTGGCCTACGTTGATCCGCGCGGTGACGTGGTGGCGCAAACGGTGGCTATCGCTCATCTCATGAAGGACCGGCTCGACGCCGTCCGGTTGGCGCGAACCCCCGGTGCAACGCCCATTCCCTTGGAGGCCATCAAGCAGGTCCGCGAGCAACTCGACGCCATAGGGGCCAACAGGGTGGAGATCATCTTGAGCGGCCCCATGACGCCTCAGCGGATCAAAGACCTGGTCGATGCCAAAGCGCCCGTGGACGTGTTCCACGACTCTGGTTATATCGCAGCTGCGGCTTCGGTCCCGTTCCGGCCCAATATTAGGAATATCAACGATCTGCCTGTCCAGCAGGAGTCGGAGCCACCTCCGCCAAACCCGCATCTGATGCGGCTGTTGTAAGCCTAAAATACCGTCTATTCGACGCTGGCAGTTCCCAGGTTGAACCCCGTGTCGTCCGCCAAGGCCGCCGCGCTGGTTACCGGCTTTTCAAGCTGAGCGAAGTGGCCACCCTCTAGGAGAAACCGGGCTGCCTCGTCCGCAGTAATGGCGTCGAAGGCGCTACGTTGGGTCTCGCGAACATCGTCTGCCTCGTAGGTGGCCAGGTAAAGGGCCTGCCCCACCACAAGGTCCACTTCCTTAACCACGAGAGCATTCTTGCGAACGATGCCCAACCAGCCTTTGTCTCCGCGAAGGGGTACTGCCGCCGCAATGCGCGGGGTATTGTAGTCGTCCTTCTCGTAGTCCAAGGCCAGCAGTGATTGGACCAGCGCGTCGCGTACGGGTATGCCCTCGGCCACCTTTTCGGCGATGGGGTCGGTATGGGACCCGTTGCTTGCCACAGCCCAGTCTCCCGCGAGTCGCAGGGCGTTATAGGCGATGTAGGGGTTCTTGCTCAGGTCGCCTTCGTGCCCGCTCCGGGGAATTATCGCCAGTCCCGTTGAAGTTTCCACCGCCTGTCGATTGGGAAACGATCGGCTGGAAACTCGGTACAGCACAGCATTTGAGCCGGCGTTGGTCTTTCCGATGGCTACAATTCGTCCGACGTACATGCTCACTCCTTGAGCGCGGCGTTTGCGGGGACGCGCTCAGTTGGGAATCGGCGCTGGGGCCAGGGCCAGTCCAGGCACCGGGTCGAGCTCCAGGCCATGGCTGCTCCCGTTCCGCGAACGGAAGTAAGCCGCAGCTCCGATCATTGCCCCATTATCCGTGCAGAGATGGGGCGAGGGTATCAAGACCGGTACCGGTGAGCGGCGCTGTACCTCCTGGCGCAGTAGTGCATTGGCCGAGACCCCCCCACCGAGGATGAGCCCCTTCGCTTGGTGCCGTGTCACCGCCTCCACCGCTTTGGCCGCCAGCACATCCACCACCGCCTCTTGGAACGCCGACGCCAACTCGGCGACGCGTTTGGAGTCCGCCCCTCCTTCCGGGGTAGGGTAGATGTCCTGCTCCTGGGCGCGGTGGAGCAGGGCCGTCTTCAGCCCGCTGAAGCTGAAATCCAAGCTATGATTCAGCCACGCTCGAGGGAGCTGCGCTGTGGCCTGCACTCCCATTGCCGCCTTCTGGACTGCCGGCCCCCCGGGAAAGCCCAGGCCCAGGACCCGTGCCGTTTTATCGAATGCCTCGCCCGCCGCATCGTCCCGGGTACGACCTAGAACGCGGTAGCGGCAATGGTCCTCCATCAAAATGAGATCGGTATGAGCCCCCGAGGCCAACAGCACCACCAGGGGAAAGCCCGGAGAGGTTGCAGGGTCTTCATACTCCAGCCACGCGGCGTAGATGTGTCCCTCCAGATGATGCACTCCGATGAGGGGCAGCCCGCGGGCGTAGGCCAGGGCCTTGGCCGTATTGACCCCCACCATGAGGGATCCCATTAGGCCGGGCCCATAGGTGACAGCGATGGCATCCAGGTCATCCAACCCCACTGCAGCCTCAGCCAGAGCCTGTTCCAAGACGGGGACAATCTGAAGCAGATGCTGACGCGAAGCCACCTCGGGCACCACGCCTCCATAGCGGGCGTGGAGTTGGACCTGAGAGGAGACGACGTCGGAGAGGATACGCTGTCCGTCCTCCACCACGGCTGCGGCGGTCTCGTCGCACGAGCTTTCGATACCCAGAATACGCACTTAATAACCTCGGTTGTCCGCGGAAAGGACTAGGGTCTTCAGCCTAACACGGGAGCCCAACGTCGGGCCATGACGCGGGAGAAGACCCTATGCTAACATCGCCCACTACAAGGGAGCGCTTTCAACAGCACTAAACGGAGGCGCCTATGAGGGGAGAGGGTCATGTTCGGTGAAGTTAATCCCCTAATGTTGGTACTGCTGGGGATCAGCCTTGTGCTCTCCGCCTTCTTTTCAGGGTCTGAAGCTGCGCTTCTCTCAGTCCAACGGCTGCGGATTCGGCATCTGGCGAACGTGGGAGTGGCGGGGGCTGCCCGCGTAGTCCGGCTGGTCGAGCGGCCTGAAAAACTTCTCCCCCCCATCCTGCTGGGAAACAACCTAGTGAACACCGCAGCAGCGGCTCTGGCCACCGGGGTTGCCTTCGAGATCTTTGAGGACGAAAGCCGGGCCATGCTGGTGGCCACCGCCAGTGTCACCCTGCTGCTCCTTGTTTTTGGGGAGACAATTCCCAAGACTATTGCCACACGCCATTCCGAGCGATTCTCTATCATCATCGCGCTTCCCGTGCAGGGCCTCCATTGGGTGTTTCGTCCCTTTTCCATCCTTCTGGAATGGGTTAGCGGCGCCGTGGCGGGACTCTTCGGCGGGGGGAGGTCCACCAGCATGCAGGTGACCGAAGAGGAGATTAGAATGATGGTCTCCTTGGGCAGCCAGATGGGAGCGGTGGAGACGGCCGAGGCCGATATGATGCGCCGGGTCTTGGACTTCGGCGACCGCATGGTTAGAGAGGTCATGACACCAAGGACAGAGATTGTCTGGGTATCTATGAACACGAGCCTTCGAGCGTTCCTCTCCATCTATGACGAGCACTATCACACGCGGTTCCCTGTTTACGACGGCGATGTGGACAATGTGGTGGGGCTGCTCTCGGTCAAAGACGTCCTTCGGGCCCAGTCCAAGGGTGCCGTGGCGGCTGAGAGCTCGGTGACCACGGCCATGCGCCATGTCTACTATGCTCCGGAGACCAAGCCTGTGCTCGAGCTCTTTGACAATATGCGGAGCGAGGGACACCAGATGGCCATGGTCGTCGATGAGTTCGGGGGCATATCTGGCTTGGTAACCCTGAAGCGGCTCATCGAAGGAGTGGTCGGTCCGGTGGGCGAAGAAGGCGCGGCTCCTCCCGACGAGGTGCTGGTCGTGGGCGAGGATACCTTTGAATTGGAAGCAGACCTCCACGTGATCGAAGCAAATGAGCGTATGGGGCTGGATTTGCCCGAAGGCGAGTACGACACGCTGGCCGGATTTCTTCTGGAGCACTTGGGCCGATTGCCAGAGCAGGGGGAACATATCTCCATTGGCAATGTCCAATTCAGAGTGCTGGAGATGAAGGGTCTGAAGATCGAACGGGTCCTGGTGACCCGCGTGCGGCCGGCTGAAGCGTAGCGCCGTGCCTCCCCGCCAAGGCGCCGCCCTGCGAGTGGCCCAAGCTCTGAGGGAGGCTGTTGACCGACATCGGGGCGCTTTGACGACCGGCCAAAAGCTGCTGGTGGCAGTATCCGGTGGTCAGGACTCTATGGCCCTGTTACACGCCCTGAGGTGGCTGCCCGACTCGCACAGGATGCCCCTCGCCGTTGCCTTCTACGCCCATGGTTTGCAGCCCGAAACCGATGATCGCTCGCAGAAGCTCGTGGCAGCGGCTGCGGCGCAGCTGGGTGTACCACTGGTGGTGGGACGAGCCTCACCTCGCAAGCAGTTGCCCAAGCGCGCTGATTTGGGAGAGAAGGCCGCCCGGGATGCTCGCTACGCCTTCCTGGCCGAGACCGCTAAGAGAGTGAGTGCCGTGGCCGTGGCCGTGGGCCATACGCTGGATGATCAGGCGGAGACGCTGTTGTTCCGCCTTGCTAGGGGAACAGGGCTCCGTGGTGCCGGCGCCATGTCGGAGTGGTCCCATCGCTCAGGACAGGAGATGGATACCTCTATTGACCTCTTCAGGCCGCTTCTTACTGTGACGCGGGAGGATACGGGGGCGGCCTGCGCGGAGATGGGGACCGCTATTTCTCAAGACCCGTCCAATAGCTCTTTGCGGGTTGCCCGCAATCGTTTGCGGCACAGGGTCTTGCCGGAACTTCGCCTGATCAATTCCCAGGCGGCAGCCCACCTGGCCCGGTTCGCGTCGAGCGTCCAGGCCGACGCCGCGTTCCTCGACTCCCTGGCCCAGGAAGCAATTCAACCGCATGAGCGCCGCTCTCCAGGGACTGTTATCTGGTCAAGACAGGCCCTGCAGGCCACGCCGAGGATTCTCAGGGCCCGCGTTTTCCAATCGGCATGGGAGTGGCTGTGCGGCGCCGGTGCGGCATTGTCCCAGAGGCATTTAGCGAGTATGGACACACTTCTTTCGGGGCCATCCGGCAAGGCGATGACCCTGCCCCATGGCATGGTCTTTTCCCTCAGTCACCAGCGTTGCGTATTGGGTGTCCCATCGGTAACCGAGTCCCTTTCGGAGGGCGATGTGGTCGTCCAGGTGCCGGGACGTTTCCTCGTGGGCGCTTGGACGGTGGACGTTGGAGAGAATGTGATTGGCCCCTCAGTCGTTGGAGGAGCCCAGGATTCGCTGTGCGCGGTGCTCGATGCCGACGCTCTGGGAAGTGAGTTACGCGTGCGCCGCCGGAAGCCTGGCGACCGGTTCCACCCCCTGGGCCTGTCCGGCCCCAAGCGCCTCCAAGACTTCTTCGTGGATGCCAAAATCGCCAGAGAAGAAAGAGACGCCATCCCATTGCTGCTGGGGCGTTTGGGTATCGCTTGGGTCGTCGGCCACAGGGTGGCGGCTTGGGCCGCGGTGGTCCCGTCCACCCAACGGTTCCTTACCATAGCCTTTCGGAAAGAGGAGAAGCCCCCCTAGGCTCCGGAGGTCTGCTCTGGCGGGATGGGTGGTTCGGTATCGGCGAGGGGTGCTGCTGCTACGTCCACTTGCTCGGCGCCTGCATTGTCGCGGGTGCCCCCATCTGGGCCTGCGCTTTCGCCCTGTCCCTTAAGACCGCTGTCAGTCGATATGGCTGGGTCGGTGTCTGTTGAATCCGGCTCCTCGCGCTGGCCAGCGGCGGCTATCAATTCCGAGACGCGGTGGGCGACTAGATAGGCGTCGCGGCGGGCGTTGGCGCTCAGGAGTGGCGTTCGTATGCTGTATCCCGTGGAGTGGAGCAGCAGCTCTCCCTGTTCGTCGGGAAAGGCGTAGCCTGCCAGCAGGTACACACTAAGTATGGTTGGTAGGCCACCAGCGATGAGAATCAAAAGCAACGGCCCCAGTACCAGCCAGACCAGGAGTCCCAAGACGACGCCAATACCTAGGGACAGGCCGCCCTGCACCAAACGGGAGGTAGGCCGGGTGATCTCGATGACCTCCACTGCGCTCAATTGGCCCATGGGGACCAGGCAGGTGGTGCGCTTGCCCGGCTGTTGGCTTTGAAGTATTGCCCGGTGGGAGGTCACTGTCAGGACGTGGTCGCCGACCTTGGGGTGCGTGAGGACGCCTTCGTTGGAGTCGAAGGAAAGCTCAAACTGCTCGCCGGGGAGCCAGGGGAGCTGCGCGGAATTGTTGTCGTCGGGCATCCGGCCCAAGTGCTTTGTCTCCTCCCTTATCTACTAGTGGAACAATTGCTTGCGTGGTGCCGTGGTTCGTAGGGACAGCCGGGCGACACATGGCAGTGTGGAGGATAGACCTCCGTTCCTTTCCAAGTCAAAGTGCCGAATCAGCTCGAATCAGCTCGAATCAGCTAAGGAGGCAGCCAGGACGTTTTCTAGATGCCGGTCTAGCAGGAGGCGAGTCCTTGGAGCCGGCGACGGGGGAGGGTTCTGAGGCCGGACCCCTTTGGTGGTCAACG